>Ga0351896_1031_pt1 | contig 52199 bp, 47 predicted proteins | sample BONcelHT113001C3_FD_205821 | JGI IMG/M metagenome (GOLD analysis project Ga0351896, IMG submission 205821) | Enriched cells from coal bed in the Powder River Basin, Montana, United States - BONCAT cells T11 rep1 HSBNCT.T11.300.1.C3 ...
CCGTTATAATGGAAAAGATACTCCATGCAGTTTCCCTGCGAAAGGATTTGGGATCGCCTAAAAAGCAAATATTCAACAGATACGGGATCTGATAGTCAGGGGCTGGCAGGTGTCATTTGGAGAGGTGGATCAGAGAGACTCTGACAGATAAGACCGAACCATCAGATAGATCTCACAGGAGGGTACGTCACGGGAAAACACCATTTTCCTCGTACAAAACCCATGCTCGGCACTCCAGATTCTCTCCCAGGCAATCTCTATACCGGAGTGGATTGCCGGAACCGAATAATCGATTTCAGCCCATACAAAAGGTGCTGGAATATCAATCTCTCGTTTAGAAGCCCTCATAATACAGAGATCGTGGGGAATGTCAATCCATATGATTTTTATGGTAATTCCGGAGCTAAGGAGAGCATCACGTACCTCATACACATGTGTTCCTCCTCCTGAAAATTCCAGGATTGCCGGGGATGGATTACGACAGGCTATCAGAAAATAATGCCATGCAGCATCTTCACCATCATGTGTACCGTCAGAATACCGAATTCGACACTCATCGATGGAGACATACGGATAACCCGTCTCCTGTGAGAGAGCACCTGCAAGCGTTGTCTTGCCAACACCAAGTGTTCCTATGATAAGAATCTTCATCTTCTGAATTGATAATGGCTCCAAATACTCGTTCATCTGCTATTTTACCCCCATTCATTCTTTCGAAACTTCTCATTCATTCCGTTTTATCCAGATTATAAAAAATTGCAACATAGATCAGATGAACCGGAAATTTACGTATCCCGTATAAATCCACGGTAGCGATAGTTCTCATCGTATACGTGCCATTTATATAAAAATTATGCCATCCAGTCAAAATGCTTTCGGCAGATGGAATGAAGCACCATGCCTGATCACGACCATCCCTATAAACAGTTTTTTAGTCATCCTGAAATGGTCGCAGATCTCAAACCGATATACTGTTATGTTATCTGAGGCACCGTAGACTCACATAATGCTGTATAGATAAAAAGAATGTTTGCACCACCTTTTGAAAAATTCCCTTCATCTCCATCATGAAGTGCAGATGTAATATTCCCTCTCTTTTCGAATAAAAATCATAGAAGGATACTAGTTATGAGATTTGGGTGATTCCAAGATCCGTCGAAGACTGACCAGAACCTGTCCGGATTTCGGTCTTTTCTTATTTGCATGAAAAACCTTGTTCCCATGCAAAAACGTAACATACAGATGATACCAGCTGTGCTGAGGTCAGTCAGATCCGGTTCATCACATTCTAATACCATCAGACATAACCTATCTTCTGATGACTAAGGTATACCCTCCATAGATCCACAGATTACATGGAACATATACTCTTGTCGTCAGTGGGGACCTATGAAACATATTATTTCTGGATTGGTTATAATCTCAATTCTTCTCATCAGCGGTGTAGTAGCCGAGGATAGTAATGACACCGTATCAGACGCAACGCTGATCGAGTCCTGGATGCTGGACAACGAAACAGCAGCCGCCATGATAGAACTGTATGCAATCGACCTTCGTATGATCGAGGACGGATACGGGGCAGTTATTCTCAAAAACCTTAGTGAAAAAGAGGATTTCAAGGTGTATACCGAGGATCCTGACGGAACTGTTGACGCCCTGCTTGACATCATTGAGGCGGAAACGCTTAAGAACGAAGATGCATCTGCAGATCTGCAAAAATTATATAATACATACGATCTCCTGAACGCAACCGGAGATCAGATGTTATCATCCTTTGAAGCAAATGAACTAGTTGCGGTAGATGAGGAGGTCAGTGCATACAAGGATGCAGCAGTTGACCTTACCAGCACTTTTGATGAGTTCATCGCCAAATATATCGATAAAGATACAATTAACGAACAAGCCTTCAGACTTCTCTTATACACTCACCTGCTCGGTGCAGTCAATGCCCAGGAAGGCTATGTCCTGACAGCAGATCCGGCTCTTTCTGAAAAGTATGTTGAAAAAATGGCAGCATTTGATGCCGATGCAGCAGCATTTGAGGCAAGATTCCCAGATGTCTCTATCGATGAGATGAAAGAACTCAAAGAGAAGGCATATGATATTGTCCTGAAAACAATACAAGAAGGGAGCGAGACAGGAGCAGAAATGGACCTTACTGCCCTGATGCCGGTTGTCATTGAAATCATGGACGGATATCGTCAGACAACCACACTGCAATAAAGATTGAAAGAAAAAGAACGGGAAAACAAATTTTCCCTAAATCTCCCTTTTTTGATATTATACAGGATCAGATGCATTGCCGTACCATTTCAATTCGCAAGCGTAGTGCAGTAGCATCTCCGGGTAGAACCAGGACTGGAACAAAGAGACGGGAAAACCAGGAGGAGAATGCCTATGCACACAATGGTATACTAATATCAAGAGGAGAGATGAAGACGACTGGCTTATCTTTTGTAACGCTAATAAAATTGGAACCATAATATCACGTCTTCAATTTCCAGAAACTAATGTACAAAAGATAAGCCTCCATCCCCCTTCTGACAGGTCGTTGGGTATAAATAGTATATACCATAATAACAACCTATGTCAGTAAGGAGACGATTTACTATTTTCCTCCTTATTCTGCTGGTTTTAATCCCATCAGGATTAGGATGTACTACCTTTGTCGTTACTAAAGAAGCATCAGAAGATGGTTCTACGTTTGTCGGCCATTCAAACGACGGGTTCGGGCCAGGTCTTGTCGCCAACAAGATACGCCAAGACATGGTCTCATTCCGCCATATTCCTGCAAAAAATCACCCTGAAGGTGCATTGAGACCGGTTGTGTATGATCCAAACAGTGGAGGAGAGTTCCTTGGAGAAGGTGCTGCATCCGTCACTGAGACGGTAATCATCGGAGAGATCCCCCAGGTAACCCATACCTATGCCTACATCACCGGAAGTTACGGAATAATTAATGAGCACCAGCTCATGACCGGTGAGTGCACGGACTATGCAAAAATTCATCCGGCAGCAGAGAAAGGCAAGAGGATCTTTTACAGTTCTGAACTCTCCAATATTGCACTTGAACGATGCAAAACCGCGAAAGAGGCAGTCGTTCTTATTGGGGAACTCATTGACACGTATGGATATTACGGGACTGGTGAGACCCTTATCTTTGCTGATCCCTCCGATGCCTGGGTTATTGAGATGTGTGGCGGAACTCCCGGAGGGACCGGCGGGTACTGGGCAGCACAACAGATAAACCCGGGCGAGATCTTTGTTGCTGCGAATGAATTCAGGATCAGGGAGCTATCAGAAGATAACCCACAGCAGATATTTTCGACAACCATCAAAGAAGATGCACAAGCGATGGGATGGTGGAACCCTGAAGATGGAGACCCTGACTGGGCACAGGTGTTTGGCATCGGTGAATATTCGCACCCCTACTACTCACAAAGCAGAGTCTGGAGAATTTTTGACCGGCTGGCCCCATCAATAGGTCTGTCCCCATATGTTGAAGGTCCGTTCTCAAAGGCATATCCCTTCTCAATACGGCCAGATACTCCGGTAAACATCACAACCGCATTATCCATCTTCCGTGATCACTATGAAGGAACAGTCTTTGATCTGACTGCTCCTCCTGCAGGCGGTCCGTTTGGTGATCCGTATCGTGTCTGGGGCCAGTATGATCTCCATGATGCTCCCTACGAAGGACAATTAAAGCCAGGATCCTGGCCACGACCCATCTCTACTGACCCGTGCGGGTATTCATATGTCTGTCAGGGTCGATCCAACCTTCCCGGACCCATTGGTGGTGTATGCTGGCTGGGTTTGTCATCGCCTGCTGAGACCTGCTATGTACCGTTCTATGCCGGAGTATACCATCTTCCTGCCCCTTACCTGCATGGTTCCCATTGGGAGTTTGATTTAAACACTGCATTCTGGCCATATGAACTGCTTCAGAACTATGTCCGGCTCATGTACAGCACCATGATCCCCGAAATACAGGCTGAACAGAACCGAATCGAGGGTGCAGCAATTGCAAACCAGACAGAGATTGAGGCAAAAGCACTCGAACTTTACCAGACCAGTGAACCCTCAGCACGGGAATTTCTGACTGCATATACCAACGAGATGGCGATGAATACGTTAAATGACTGGAAAGCGTTGATGGGCAGGATGATAGTCACATACCGGAACGGAAATTTCAACGATGTTCAGAATAAAACTATTACCAATATCGGGTATCCTGACTGGTGGTACGAATATGCCCGGTACCAGTATGGCCCACGGATCTATGATCTGCAGGGATTACAGGAGACTCCAGGGGTCAGATATGTCGGAGAAGAGGTAAACGGTACTGGAGATCTGCTCTCCTATATCAGGTCCCATCAAACCTGATTTTTCACAATAACGATGAACAGTGATGAATGAATTGACATCCCTCATTCCTCACTCCTGCAATGTCTGAAGGGGTGATCGCACCACCCAGCGAATTGAGGGACTTTTTATGCTGCCATCTCCAGTGATACTTTTGACCAGATCCTACCTTCGGATGAAGGAGATACAGTAATTTTTCGGGGTATCTCACTCAATAGGGCAGGTCCTTTCTCTTTACCTGGCGTACCTGATGTTTCAGGATAGCCTGTCATCGTTTTTGGATCAGACATATTTTTCTCATCCTGTTCTATCCCGATGAGTGCCTGGCCTTTCTCAGTAACTTCAATCCTGACCGGAATTCCTGCCTGGACTGCACGCCGCATACAGGTACATGCAACACAATGCGACCCGCTTTTTGAGCAGGCACAGGTTCCATGTGTATGACCACATCGCCTGATATATCCGGTGCAGCACTGAATATCCACCCAGCTTTTAACCGAGCAGACCGGGATTTGAAATTCGGTTGCTATATCGGTGAGCAGACATCCGTTTTTCGATCTGATGAAACCTAAAATGTCTCCTTCATTACTCATGAAAAGACACCCCTGATTTCAGATGGAGAGAGTATCTGGGATCTGATACCGTTATTTTCAGGAAATTTATATTCGGATTCATTATTTTTCATACTGCTAACCTCTTTTGATTGATCTAAATTTTATTGTGATAATATATAATAGTAGCGGAAGATTTTGATGAAATTTTCGATTCTCTTACAATCACCGGGATGATCGTTCAAAGGTTCTGCCTCACGCATACCACAAAGGAATCTGTCTGATGTGCCGGATACAATACCTGGCCCTCCCCCCTATCCAGGGGATAGATTCACAATTTGATATTCTCAAAGATTCTCCTGTCATGACGATGGATGATGCGAAGTTTTCTGAATTGTGTGAAACAGTGAGATTCAAATTCGGAATAACAGAGATAACCCAAATGATTACGGGATGCAATCATCCCATCTGAAAAACACAGATGAATATACCGGATGACCAGATGACGGCCATCGGGAGGTAAGAAAAAAACCAGATATAAAAAAGTGGACAAGAGATTCTTCGCAGGTATCTACTACAAATGGTCAATACTCCAGCCTGACCGTACCAGATCCTTTCCTCGGTTCAATAAGGGGACTCACACACACCCCGTCTTTAACCTGTGTGTATTATCCATGTTGTGTATATGGAATAATTAGATTCTGTCATGCTTTGACGATCTTTCGGGAGGTATTCAGAGTAATCACTATTCTCATGGGATATTCAGCGGATGTATCATGGCTGCTGCTCTTGGACACGTTTCTTCGGATCTTATTTTGGGCACCCTGACTGGCAGCCCCTACCTTGTATGCACCAGTCTGGTCACTTCATGCAGTGATTATTATCATCCCTGTATCTATTGTCACCCTGGTTGAACTCATCGGTCATCTTCAGGATTTAAGATATCATGTCCTTATTCAATCTGGTCATACTCATCAAATACTTCTTGTGCTGCAAACATGGCGTTTAATACCGCGGGAAATCCGGAATAAATAACCATAGTATTTATGATTGCCAGGATCTCCTCTTTTTTGAGCCCAACATTTAATCCTGCATGAATATGCACCTTAAGTTGAGGTATGGCATAGCCAATAGCGGTTAATGCTCCTATCACCGCAGTCTCTCTTGTTTTATCGTCGATGTCAGCTATAGAGTATACATCTTCGAAGGATTGCACCAGAAAATCTGCAGTGAACGGGGATATGTTACTCACCCGGTCATAAACCTGTTCTCCAGCCTTTCCGTCAACTTTTATCAGTTTTTTGCTACCCAGGTCCTTCCTTTCGCTCTTCATGAAATATACTATCACTGAACAAGTACATAAAACCAAGGATCTGTATGAACAGTCACTTCTCTCTCACAATCCTGCATTGGTCTGATGCGACCGAATAGTAACAATATTAAATACATTCGATATACATCAGTGAAGGAATACCTGGAACATCCATCTTACGTATTCATCATAAATACTCTTTTCATCATAGCGATCACACTATTATTAATGGCGAAGCAAGCTGCCGCACCAGGAACATGTTACATCTGTGATGAACCAATTACTAAACGAACTGCTGTTACGCATCTGAAGAAAAAACATGCCGAACAGGGAGATGATGAGAGGTATGCCATCATGGTTGATACACCATACTCCTCTCCATATTGGATGGTCCTTCTGGTAAAACCCGGGGCAACTCTTGAAGATCTTGATAGTTCATTACGGGATATCTGGGTTGAATGTTGTGGACATTTAAGTGCGTTTACCATCGATGGAACCGAGTACCAGAGCAGTTCTGAATCAGGGATGAACGATGATTTCGGTGATGCGAAATCCATGAAAGTAAAAATTGAAAAAGTTCTCTGCCCAGGCATGGCATTCCTCTATGAATACGATTTCGGAACCACGACCGTACTAAGACTGAAGGTTGCTGATACCATTACATGGCAAACGGAGAAAGATAAAATTGTGATGGCTGGTAAAAATAATCAACCTGAAATTCCCTGCACTAAATGTGGAGAACCGGCCAGTTATCATTATCTTGAAAATGATGATGAGACAGTACTGTGCGTTGATTGTAGTTCGGATGAAGACCTGGATGATTGCTACCTCCTCTCGATATGTAACTCTCCCCGAACCGGTCAGTGTGGCTATGAAGGCGGGAAGTATGATTAAGATAGCATATTAATTCCTGCTCATTTTAAGCAGGCGAGAGAGATGGGATGATCATCTCTTGTCATCTCATCATTCAAACCGGTGATTATGCAGGGGATATACTCATATTTTCGGCCTGGAAGCCCTGAATCTATTTTTAGCAGAATATACAATACTCACTTGAAATCTGAATATCCAAAAAAATGAAATGTCAGGATTGCTTTTCTATCAGACGGGTTTTATCCAATCATATGATTCAAAGTGACCATCCCGAATTATCCTGAACTCAATAGGGTAAAATGCGACCCGGTTTTCATCAAACTGTACTTCCCCAAGTGAACCATTATACTGATTTTTCATAAACCTGGATCCGAGACATTCTGGATCATTGCCACATCCATCCACTGCAGGATAGAGAATTTTCATGGCATCAAACCCCTCTGCACCGTAAAATGTAGCCTCTTCCCCACATGTTTCACGGAACCTGGAGAAGAACGGGTCAGAGAGATTCAGAGCAGGAGTAGTAAATATAAGGCCATTTGCAGCCGGATTTTCAAGAAGCGTGTTTCTTTCTATGACACGGGTCCCAACAAGTGGTACAGAGATATAGTAATTTCTAATCATGTCCACTATTGTTCCGGCTTCTGACACACTGAGTAGCAATATCACGTCCGGATAACTATCCCTGACCGAGGTCAGGTTCAGGCTATCTGGCAGCGTATCGGGATCATACAGCTCAATGTTCACAATTTTTTCCGGGATCCGTGATTTCAGGGCAGTGATGTACCCTCCTGATAATTCATTGTTCCCGCCCAGGATAGCAACCCGGTCATATTGATCCAGATATTCTGCAATGATTGGAGATTCCTGCTCAACTCCGGGAGTCAACCGAACCAGGTAATCTACAGAGCGACTCCGGTTCACTACGGCACTTCCAAGGGCGATATGAACCATCCCATCATCTGCTGCATCCGGGTAGACCACATTGGTCGTCCAACTGGCAACCGTTACGACAATGGAAAGGTTTGGATATTCAGATTTCAGGGTATTCCATGCTGATATTGCAGTAGTAACATTACTTCCTGCATCTACAACAATTGGCAAAATAGACGAGTCAGGATTATCCTGCTTTACCATCTCAAAAGCCCTTTCATATTCCTTTCCGATATCTGATACAAATCCACTCTGCATCACCAGAATTCCTACCGGTATTTTTTCGGTGTTTTCCTGAAACGAAGCAGTGGTTGAGACATTAAGCAGAGTATTGTCAGGGGGGTTAGTTGCAGATGTCGCTATACAAAGAGCGATGCAGAGTATACAAAGAAGAAAGAATCCATATATCTTATGATTCATATAACACATTTAATGCCTATAACTGTTAAATTTATCTTTAAATAGGGTTAATTTTTAGGTATTATTGGATAATTATCATATGAGATTCTCTCCCATTCTTCTTTAGAAATTTAGATCATTTTTTTGAAAATCTTTCAGCCGGATCTAACCTGGATCTCAGGTAAGTCATTCGAAAGATAAAAGAAGCAAGGCCATTCAGGCGAGTGTTAACAAGAATAAGGCTTTTTAAAAACGATTCAGGATAAACAACCTTCTTGTGGAAATGGACTACTCCATCCAGACAAAGTTGGTGGAACTCTCTGAAGATGATGCTGCCGGGATGATCTCATTGAGTGTCTGAATTCATTGTGGCAAATGTAGGTTTCAAGATTAGTGAAAGGGGTGTCTCCCCCCCGCCAAACCTGCAGATTCCGGATATAGTCTGGATTAATTCTTTCTCCCGGTGATTACCAGCAGAATAGCAGAATGATCATAGGGACGCCCGTCAAAATCGCCGAATACCCGGATATCTGATAATCCTGCCAACTCACAAAGCCTGATGAGATCACTGGCTGCATACAGGCTGTGTTCAAACGTGAAGGTTCTGATATTTCCTTCGTTGATAAGGGTCCATTCCGTTCTGATCCTGTTCCAGTTCTCAAAAATCTCATGAGACTGGACAAAAATACCGTCTCCTACCTTTGACGCAGAAATCGGTTCAAAATCCTTGGCCATCACCTCTTTTCCCATCACCTCAATAACAAATGACCCACCTGGCCGGAGACTTTGTGCAATATTTTTCAGAACCAGGAGATCCTCTGCAGGATCCTTGAAATATCCAAACGAGGTGTAGAGGTTTAAGACCAAATCATATGATTCCTGCCGGACAAACTCCCGCATATCAGAAAGAACCCATTCCACATGTTCTGTATCAGCATACTCTCTCTTCGCTATCTCGAGGAGAAATGGCGTCCTGTCGACACCGGTTACCTGATATCCTTCTCTGGCGAGCAGACCTGCAAATCGTCCCGGACCGCAGCAGAGATCAAGGACCGAACTCACCGGGTGATCAATGAGCTCAAAGATCTTCTCCATCTCTTCCTGTGCCTGATCAAACAGTTCTTCAGGAAACAATACCGGATAGAAGTCTTCCCAGAAGGATTCATTCTCAAACCATTCCTCTTTAGAACAGCGGGTAGCAGGTTGCATGTATAGATGTTATCCTGTATCATTATGACAATTTACATGCCAGGTTATTGTCGGGTACCTTTGGTTCCCCAGGCTTCAGGCACAACCGCTTGAATTTCTGGTTTGTTTATATATGTAACTCTGAATTTAGGCATATCTGGTGCACATGGCTGACCAGCACATCCATTCAATACGATGGTAATTCTTTAAGGGTTCCTGACCAGACAACGAATTCTATCCCGGATAAACAACTTACAGATAGTTATTTAATCAATTATACTAACGTATCATTATGAAAAGTCGAACAGTCTTTGGAATCGGTGCATTCATGTGTATCGGGTTTTTTATCATGAGCATCTGTTCTGTATCTGCATTTTCAGATCAGGCAGAGCCATCAACCACCGGATCTGATATTCCGAATTTGAAAGGAACATGGAAAGTTGAGGCTCATGGTGAGGTAATTCAAAAGGATGGAGAACCCGGGCAATGGACTCACTTTTCCAGCCCGAATGATACGATCATTGCAGAAGCGGTGATTGCCGAACAGAACCACAGAGTCCTCCGTGGATTTTTTAAGGCTCCACTCGGGAAAGAAGAACAGTTTATTGCCATGATTGGCCCGGATAATAAGAGCTGGCACTTTGCTGATTATGATGGATCCAGTACAGGCGTTATTGTGAATGATTCATTCATCAATGTCATATACACCCAAATCAATGAAAATGAAACGGTAATGGCAGAGTCCACATGGGTCCGCCAGGAGTGAGAAATGGTCTGTTCATTGATGGTTATGATGGGGAGTTATAATTCATCCCCTTTGGAAAAGATAAAAAAAATCATTGAGATTATTACATCCAAATAACATCAGATGATACCTTTTCATCTCCAAAAATTTGAATTATCTATAGGTCTTTTTTGCAGGGATCTTATGACAGGTGAGGATACTAGTAACCGTATCCTTTCCTGAACAGGAGATATGGAGGGTTTTATTCAACAGACACCAGAGTATAGTCACAAATTTAATTCTCGCCGACCTTGGTCATATAAAAAACCAAGGATATATATGGACGGTCACTTCTCTCTCACAATCCTGCATTGACCTGAGGCGATTGAACAGTTACAAAAAAGGGATATCCCGAGGGACTCTTTGTGAAAATTTAAAAAATAAGAGTGAACGAAAAGTAACCAGGTAATTACGAATATTATATCATACAATTCATCTCACAAAAAATCCGGGTGGACTTTTCGTTATATCTTTCACAATTATCCATGCACCGGTCATTTCCACCATAATTTTCAGAAACAGGCAATCCTTTCTCTAAAAATATTCTGGTAGCGTGTGCTTTTCTGGCGATATCAGGATTCAGGCTCTCTGACTGTTCTTTCAGATCAGCAAGAATACTTCCCTCATAATATTCCAGAGGCTGAATGACGAATGTCAGATTCATAGTTTCAGCCGAGTAATCCGGATGTGAAACCTGAACAAATGAAGTAGTGTCCCCATCCGGATTACTAAAAATCACCCCGGCGTTCATGGCGGTATTAGTATCAGGTAATACCATTTCCAGAAGAGTTATGTATTCCGGATCGTCTAAAATTGCTGCATACGGGATTACACTCTGTATCGTGATGGTCATACTCCCATCTTCATTTTCTGTGAGAATGCTCTCTCCTCCCTCTAAGAGAATTTTATACCCGGGGGATTCATCAGCAGAACAGACAGATATGAGCGAAAAAAGACCAATACAAATAATAACACAAATACTTTTGATTACCATTATACTTGATATTGGATGAAGAGAGGTATTAAAGGTAATGGCATGATTTTTTTTATTGTGCCTTATCCCATGAAGTGCAATATGAGTGCATATTTGGGACTGATTAGGGCTGAATCCACTTGATCCACCAGGAATTATACGTGGTGATCCCCTCTTGTATGAAAATTTTTTCATCTGGTCCGTTTGGGTTCCCATTGGAGTTTTCAAAGAAAACGAAAGCGAAAGAGACATGGATATAAAAACTGATTTATTAGAGGTTATTGATTTGGAGGCGAAGAAAAAGTGACGATATTTTTTATGTTTCAAAGAAAAATGGGATCCCAGCCATCTTTCCATTGTGATAGAATGGGATGACCCTCTACCATCTCTGTTCATTATTCATGCCAAATATATATTCATGAATGTACCATTGCTCCCATATTGTATTCAGCGAAGGGTAAGACTATTACAAAGATATGACTGATTATAATTGAAGAGGAGTATGGCCGGATGCCAAATAATCAAATAGTAAAGATCAATTTACCCGTTTTCTTCCTAACCTGTTTGTTCCTGCTTCTTGTATGCACTATCACCGTTGCAGATGAACCGGTGTATATCGGTGTCCTTCTTCCTTTAAGCGGCCCGGACGGGCAGTCATACTATGATGCACTAACCCTTGCCCGTGACCAGATTAACGCCGGGGGTGGGATATTTGGAAGATCGGTTGAGTATGTCCTTCGTGATACCAGAACCGGGGATCTGATGACCTATGCACAGAGTCTTGCAAAAGATAAGCGGGTGAGTGTGGTGATCGGCCCTTACACCTCTGCAGATCTCTTTGCGATAGCTGATCTCTTTATCAGGTATCAGAAGGTCCTCATCACCCCGTCTGCATCATCAGACGAGATATATCGTGCATACGCCAAAAACTGGTATGTATGGCGGACTATTGGAAATGATGGTGACGTCGTCCCGGTTGTCATGGATCACATCCGGAAAAATGACGGGCAGCGAGTTGCTCTTTTAAGTGTTAACAATTCGTATGGGAAGACCTTTTATGACTGGATACCGTACTGGGCTATTGAGAAGGGTATCGTCATCACCGGAGCGGAAGAGTTCTCATCCGCTGATGAAATCCCTGCTGCAGTCAGACGATTAACACAGACTGCTCCTGATTACCTGGTATTCGTCGATTCCGGATCAGTTGGTGAGATTGTAACTGTCGTTGACACACTGGAAGAAGACAACTCCTCAGTTCGCCCATATTTAATTTATCCTAACATCGATGAGGAGGGCGGGTTATTAGAACGGGCAGAACCCGACTTTCTCTTATTTCTCCTCTCATCTGGGTTATGGAGGATAACTGATGACAGCACCATGACAACCCTGCTCCCTGACAATACCCTCATCCTGATGAATACAGAGTGGGATGCTGGTTTTTCAAAAGAATTTGCTGCAATATCAGGGAGTAACCAGGCCGGATATATTCCGGAAGTGTATGATGCAGCCCTCATTTCTGCGATGGTTATGGCACAATTCACTGCAAACCCTGAAAAATCTCCAGGAAATGCAGCGATGCGAGTGCTGACCCAGGGAGATGGAGACCCTCTCCCCAGAACACCTGGTGGATTTCAGGAGGCTATGCAACGGATACAAAACGGAGATGTTCCCATCCTGACTGGTGCGACAGGCCCGCTCACCTATAAACCTGACGGACTGGATCGACTGGTGGCAAGCCATGCAACGTATAAGATTGAGAATGGCAGGATAGTGACGGATCCGGTCTCATCAACCAGAACCGGAAAAGAGGACCTCGATCAACGGATCTCCGGGAGTGCTGGAGATCTTCCTATTGCGGCGGATGATTCCCCGCCTGGAGAATTCTGGGCAGTGATTGGAGCACTGACCAAAGACTGGAATAATTACCGCCATCAGGCTGATGCCCTGACAGTCTATAACCTGCTCAAGGACCGGGGAGTTCCGGATGATCGGATTGTCCTCCTTTTATATGATGACATCCCGACTGACCGGAAAAATACAAAGCCGGGTGAGGTATACCACATCCCCGGAGAAAAGGAGGTGAGAAAAGGAGCGTATCCTGATTATATCGGTGAGGAGGTTACAAAAGACCTGCTCCAGGCAATTCTTTCAGGAACCGGATCAGAATCAGAATCCGGTATGCTTCAATCTGATGAGAACGCAACCGTCCTTCTCTACCTTTCGGCACATGGGTCCCCTGGTGGTGACCTTATCGGTGGAGAACGAATAGACACCATCACACCTACTGAGATTGCCGATCTTATCGAGGATATGTACCAACAGAAACGATTCGGACGGATGCTGGTTGTTCTTGAGTCCTGTTTCAGCGGGGCAGTTGCGGACGCGATACATACGCCGGGAACCGTTGTCCTGACCGCTTCTTCTGCAGACGAAACATCAAAAGCAGCCTCCTATGATCCTGAGTTATCAGCCTGGCTCTCTGATGAATTCACGAAAGAACTGGTTTCAGGGTTACGGAATGCAGACGGATCCCTCACCCTGCGAAAACTGTACCAGCAGACATATTACAACGTCAGATCATCCCACCCTGTGATTTCAACCGGGAATGAACTCCTTGATCTGCCGGCTGTAACCTTCTTTGGAGGTTTAGAATGAAAAAACTACGAGTAACTCCCCGTCCTGAAAAAGAGACTAACGTGCACGGGAACGATCTGATGACTAAAAACCCTCATTACCCCGCCTGGATACGAACCGGCATTCTCATCGTCCTGCTTATGGTCATAGGAGTTCTCCCCCCGTGTGCAGCAGAGAATACCACGATTCAGGTTGGTGTTATCCTGCCACTGAGCGGAACCTATGAAGTCGTTGGAAATCAACTTCTTCAGGGAATTCTCCTTGCTGCGGAGGAGATTGAGCAAACCAGTGATGTCCGGGGATACCACGTATCACTTCGCACGGCTGATGATAGCGGAGATCCAGAGAACGCCCTTTCGCTGTATAAGGAGATGCAGGCCGAAGGCGTCCCGGTGATCATCGGTTCGTATACGACAACGCTGACTCTTCCGATGGCACAAGAGTCAAGAGGTCCAGCCTCCCCTGTTCTCATCTCTCCCCGGGCAAATGGTGAAGACCTCTATGGTATCTCGCCACGGTTTTACCAGGTAAATCCTCCGATATTCTCCCTCAGCCGGTTCATCGCCGACTGGCTGAAGTACTCATCAGATCGGACATCTGTCATCTATATCGATGATACCTATGGCAGGTCTGTCCTTACGCATATCAAAAGCGGGCTTAGCCAGAATGATGTTCAGTTCTCCGGAGAATTCCCGCTTCCTGATGATCCTGATTACCATGCCCTGACACAGTCTGTTCTTGATACCGCCCCTGATGCTATTGTCATCGTCGTCTATGATAACCGGCAGATTCCCGTGATAAGGAACCTCTCACAGGCCGGGTTTAAAGGACAGGTACTATTGACAGAATCTGCCCTTATGAGTACTCTGGAGGAAGAGATCCCAGATGCCCTTGAAACATTCGCCTTGTTTACCATCTCGGCATATACAAATCTGGTTCCTGGGGAAGATGCAGACCGGTTTGTTTCCTCTTACCAGGACCGGTTCGGCGAGGATCCTTCCAGAACTCCTGCAGGATACGGGTATGACTCCCTGATGGTTATTGCCGATGCCTTACATTCGATTCCCTGCATACACGGAAACGTTACCCCGGATATGATACAGGAAGGACTGAACCGGTCAAACTACTACGGGGTGACTGGACCGAAGGTGTTTGACGCTCATAATGCAGCAGGGACAGCAATTGACCGGTGGGGTTTTGTAAACAGGAGACTGGAACTGATGGGGATCACCCTGTAATATGGTTTAAACAGCCAGTAATAATTCCATACAATGCTCAAGGCCTATTCGTATCATGGTAGGGGGTACCTGCGTAACCCCCATATAATTAATGAAACACGAATCTAACATTTTTGTATTGTTCTAATAATCTTCATAGCAACTCCAGAATGTCTGGTAATACCAGGATAAAGGAAACATTTTTTCAGGAGCAAAATTTAGACAATTCAAGAAAGGAATGAAAAGGCTCCTAATCCTACATGTGGATCCTTCTCAGTTCACCAATGGCAATTCGTTGCGGATTTTATGCATATATAACAAGTAAGACATGTCGTAGTTGTACATGCATGTATACACCAATTAGTATATCCAGCAATTTCAACGTAGATGTTTGTATTCCTTATCTCTCTTGCATTATCAGCGATGAGTTCTGTAGTGTCCTCGGCAAAGGGTTTCAATCATGGTTGGGGATTGCGACATGTTATTTGCCGTATTCTTCGATTATATGGACGTAATTTTCATCAAAGAAAATCTCCCCCATCCCTGATAATCCGGCGATCTGATAGATGATGTCTGCCCTGTTTCTATGCATTTCACCAGTGAGAATACCCGGCTGTTCCGGCATGAGATGTGTAGAAAAACCGGCCTAATACATTGTATCAGTATTTCCTCCGATGCTCTCATCTTTCCCTGACTCACCCGTAACCGCTTGAACAATCCGATCTCGGGTTAATATACAGAAAATTAACCCGAATATTGCTAGTATGAGGCTACATGAGAAGATAGAGAGGATTCCAAGCCGTGCCAGTTCCGGAGTAAGTCTGTTTACGATGGCAGTCCCATCATTTACAAGACCGGCCTGGAATACCACGATTTCAAATACAATACATAACACTGCTATCCCGATAGTGTAGGCAAAATACCGGCTGGCCTGCATAATCCCCGATCCGGATCCTTTTTGATCTCCAGGACAATGATCCAGAATCTGTTTTGTTGAAGGACTGGAAAAGAGCATGAATCCGATCCTGAAAATGAAGAATAGCAGGATGAAAACCATGACATTCTGTGGTATACTGGTTAATGCAAGCAATGCCAGGATAATGATACCGCATGCTCCGATGCAGATTATTCGCGATCCTCGTTGGTCTGCTAATTTTCCTGCCTGAAGAGCAAATAATGTAGAACCAAGACCAACTGCCATGAGATATATTCCAGAATCGGCTGAAGAGAGGTAATAATGATATACCAGTATAAGTGGAGTGAAGTAGTTTAACCCGGCATAGAGCGAGTATACGAAAAAGGATGAGAGAAGAGCAAAGGAAAAATGCCGATTTTTGAAAAGGGATATGGTAAGGGCCGAATCCTCCCATCTTTTCTGATGATAGAGGAATGCCACCCCTGTACCCAGAGAACAACCAAATACTAGCATAGGGGCTACACCCGATGAAGGGATATAAATCAGCGTACACCCGGCAAGAAACAGAACAACCGTTGAAAAGATAAGAATTGAACCTCTGATATCAAAAGGGGTAGTAATTCTGTGCACTGTTGTTTCTGACAAAATTGTCCTCCCAATCAGGTAAATGACAATGCCAATGGGAATTGAGAGGAGAAAGACTGATCTCCATCCGATAAGGCCGGTGACTATTCCTGCAAAGCCTATTCCGACAGCTGCTCCTATAGGAGCGAAGGCAGAATTTATCGCCTGTCCTTTCCCCTGATTCATATCCGATACCTGGGTTGCGATAAGAGCCGGTCCTGATGCAGAGAACATCGATGCCCCGAGTGCCTGCACTACCCGGGAGCCTATCAGGGAATGTAAATCCCAGGAGAAGGAACAGAGTAATGAACCGAGAGAAAATATGAGAATCCCTTGAAGAAATGTCTTTTTAAGTCCCCTTCTATCTGCCATCTTTCCAATGATGATGATACACCCGGCCATGATCAAGAGATACCCGTTAACAACCCAGGCTGCATGACTGAGTGATGTATCAAACTCCTTGATAATCATGGGTAATGAGATATTTATACCACTCATTGCCACCATTCCAAGGAAGGTGCTTAAAGCAACCGAAACGATTACAAAAATATCCCGGTGATAGAGGGTCATATGAAAATCCAGTTTATTTTTCATTCGTTTGATAGCATATATAGGTTATTTATTAGTTCGATAGATATTCTGGAGACCGGCAGAGGATACGATTATTGTAATAATTCCTGTAATCTTCTTGATATGCGGAGGATACTACCTGATGGTCGATATTGAGGGTTATTTAAGGTAAGAGAGAAATCCATCTCTCTCCATTTTTGATTGTTTTATTATGGAAAGTAATGTTCCTGTTGCAAGTTCATCATGCCACAAATGAATGTGGCTTCCTGATTACCTTTTGATAATAAACTCTGCTCGGCACAGTGCTTTTAATACCTTATGCGATGAGAGGACTGGAAGAATTTTCACTAGCCGGAACCTCTACCGTGATTATCTCAAAATCACGGCCATTTTCGAGCATTTCAAGAAGAACTGCGTAGTGCTCTTTGAGTCCTTTTTTCAATCGTAAAATTGCTTCTTCTTTCGTCTTTCCCTGATCCGCAACATCTGTTGCAAGATCAACGGCGACGAACCTTTCACCATCCCGATAAACCTGGACAAGAGTATCCATACTCATGCATTATCTCTTCTCATTAATAGGGCTTAGTGCGACAATAAAATAGTAAATCGGATTGCGAATTCGGTTTAAACCGGATATACTAACCAATCCATTTTAGGTGTCCCTACCTGCATGTGTGTGTTATGCAATACGTGGGAGCGAAGCTGCAGTTTCGAAGATCCTGGGACAACTGATCAATGACTTTGGCTCCCCAGCCAAGTTTTTCCTGGCTCATGAGAATGTCTTTTCCGATCTTCCAATAGAGGAGTGTGAGTTCTTTGTTTACAGAGAGGACGGCATTTAGTTGGGCCTGGCGGATACGGGTTTTTAGTTCGCTGAGAAAGGTTGGGTAATCTGATGAGGGTGTAGAGAGGATCATTCTTCTCCAACAGCTTTCAGAGCTTTATGTATTACCTGATCTGATATCCAGAATCTACCAATTGTTCGTAATTGCTCTAGCTCAATCTTAAGGGATGGTATTTTTTTATCAATCCTGGCTCTTATGAGAATGCCAATAATTCCTGTAAACCGGAGCCTGAATCGTTCAGCTACGCATCGAGCATCATGATCATCGAGCAGGAGGAATGGATCGTCGCATTCTAGGGCAAGGGCTATGACTTCGGCCTCTCCCTGATGAAGTTCATGACATAAACTTAAGGCCAGATGGGTATTTTTCACACCATTGACAGTAATCATTCCAGTATTAATTGCTTGAATTACTTCTTCGGATCCTGCTCTCCGTTTCCCACTGAGTATTACTTCCTGGTAAACTGCCTGTGGTATGAGTATTGAAGGAAAATATTCCCTGATAAGACCAAACCTACTCACCGCTGACAGGTGGATAAGAGTAGATGAATCAGAGATTACCAGTTGCATATCGGATATCCTTTTCGAGGTCTTCATCGTAGTAATGAACAGGGATTTGTCGTTTCCATAGAAGTTCCTCAAACTGGAACCGATCAAGTCCTGCTAGTCTGCATGACTGGGAAGCGGTAATTATTCCTCGTTGATAAAGGCTGACTGCCAGTTCGCTCATGAGTTCTTCCCGAATGGTATCTGGAGGCAGTTTCATCTCCTGCGCAAGAGATGACGGGATGGTCAATACGATATCTTCTGTCATGATAATATCCCTACAATAAAATTTCGATTCCTTTCTGGTAGATTAGTTATCATATGGTATATGTTCATTCCTCATCTCCCTCTTTCATTCTATGATCAATCTGGTTTCAATATTTCGAAAATTACCCAATAATTTTTGGAAATACCTGATGAAAGTTATGGGATTGCAATTTTTTTTGTCAATCATCTGAAGTTTTCTGATGGTTTCTTAATGTGCTTTAAGAAAAAATTTCGGACAGCATGATGTCAGAATAGCCCCTCTTCTTTCATGAGGTCTTCAATAGTACAGTATTTCCCTTCACTGATTTCCCGGATTGACTGTTCGATATCCCGTTTATCTTCCTCTGAAAGAGTATTGAGTTCATTTGCAGTGAGAAGACGTAGGATAACCTCACTATAGTTTTCCTGAGGTCATTTTAAGGCATTAAGCCTTTTCTGAATATTATCGTCTATGGGGATTAAGACATCAGATGCCATTTTCTTCATCGTTTCTTTTTGTTTAGACAGGGTCTATTTAATCAAGAAACAGAATAAATTCATCAACAGACAAACCGGCATCGCTGATCAGCCTTCTCAGTGTGCCTAGTTTTATCGGATTATGAAGTGGAACCGACAGGGTAACATCAAACCCTTGTTTCACCATGATGACATGGCTTCCTGTCTGCCTTGATTTAACAAACCCATACCGGGAACTTTGATTGCAGAAAGACCTGATATAACTGGAAGCTTACTTATCTAAACGGTGACTTCCATTACCTGGGCATATTGACTCTGTTGTGCTCTTTCATTGAGAACAGCAAGGCATCCCTGTATGGCATCCTTAATATTGGCAAGAGCTTCTTCTACTGTCTCACCCTCAGAGTGGCAACCCGGAAGAGCAGGGCAGCTGACAATAAATCCGCCATCTTCAGTATCTTCTTCGATGACGACTTTCAGATTCATGAAGTATTTATGGGAGGCATTGATTTAATAGGTTCTGGATACTTCGGGGTTTGTAATTGTACATAAACCTGATAGGAACGAACAGAACCACCGCTGACAGGTGGATTAGGGTAGATGAAGCAGAGATTACCAGTTGCAGACCTGATATCCATATCAAGATCTTCTTCTGAGTAATGAACCGTTATTTGTCGTTTCCAGAGGAGTTCTTCAAACTGGTACCTGTCAAGTCCTGCTAATCTGGATGCCTGGGCATCGGTAATTATTCCTCGCTTAAAGAGGCTGACTGCCAGTTCGCTCATAAGTTCTTCCCGAATGGTGTCAGGAGGCAGTTTCATCTCCTGCGTAAGAGATGACGGGATGATCAATATGATATCTTCGGTCATGATAATATCCCAATTATAATAACTCTATTCCTTTCTGGTAGAATAATTATAAACGATGTTCATTCCTCATCGCCTTCTTTCATTCTATGATCCATCTGGTTTCATTATTTCAAAAATTACCCTAAATTTTTTCCGAAATACCTGATGAGTGTTTCAGGTTTTGATAATTATTTCTCATCCAAACCAAGATTTTGGAATTTTATGCAGATTAGCAATCAGAACGATACCGTGCGATGAAAAATCTTGTGAATAAAATTCTGTTATTGAATAAATCGAACCAGGAATAAGAACTGAACCTTCATTATCATGCATATCTGGATATGATCTGAATACACATACATTCCCTGCCCGGTATGCAGCCTTCGATTGATGAACAGCCGAACGGACATGGCATGGGAGGTACCGGTTATCTATAAATATCATGACGATGTATTGCAGCGTAGTGATAATCGATGGAGATGAAAAAATTTGTAATACTGCTTATGATACTCATTATTCTGAGCATTTTTTCTGTCAATGCTGTAAATACCTAAGTTTAGTAATTTATAACTTACTCAATGCTTAACCTTCTCTCCCTAAGCAAATTTTTGAACCCCATGAGCTTTAACTGGTCGTCTAACTTTTGAGAGTTGTTGAGGTACCAGAATGCTTTTTCCTGATCCTCGCATACAATTTCGACATACTGAACCCGTTTTAATCTCCTTAAAAGTTCATCGTATTCGTACTCTCTTTTATTTTTGGGTATTTGTTTTAAAGTAAATTCGCAAATTGTTCTCAGCCAAAGAGCCAACATATTTACAAAAAATATTGCCCTAATACGATGATTTTTCCAATGCCTGACAGGGGCTATCTTTAAATTAGATTTAAGGGTCCTGAAGGATTTCTCCACAAAATCCTTACCAACATATTCATTGACAACATCCGATGCTTTCATGGTAGTATCTGTTGAGTATAGTAGATATTTTCCATCTAAAGAAACGGCTTTTTCGATTGCTTCATCATTATATGCCCAAATTAGTGAGAATTCGGTTCCACCTTTAATAAGATCTATCTTGAAGAATTCAGCATAATCTCCAACAATTTCCTCAATTTTTGTTTTTATTTTTGACTCCGATAACCCCTCGCAACCTTCCATCAAATTATCCAAAAAATAACCAATTTCAACCAGTAGTTCGTTCCTTGCATCGATAATATCAGTTCGCTTTGCCAGGTTCACATAAACTACCCCTGCATTCTGCTTTCCGAATAATGATCCACCCCCTCTTTTCGCGTATAATGCACTGGAGCCCGTAGTTCTTACCCGATTAGTAACTGTTGTGAGAACATTGGTGTCTTCAAGAATTCCTTTAGCTTCATCTGAACCCCGGGGGACTCCACATATCAATTTCCATCCTAATTGTTCAATATCTTTTACAGAGGTTTCAGAGGTATTTCCCCGATCCCAGATGATTGTACCTGGTTCAACCGAACTATCGATCAACTGCAAAAGAAGATCTTTGACCGATGACATTGAATTAAAACTCCCAGGTAATATGTGATATGAAACAGGCACCTTATCAAATTTTGAGACTAAAATACACAGATTAATCTGTTTCTGCCTCGATTTTTTTGAATTATATCCTTTTTCACCTAAATCATCCCCATTTCCAAATATTAGGACCGGGGTCAGATCATATGCTAATGTTTCCTTTTCTGTTTGGGGTATTGGGTTGTTATTTCTCCATAACCTGTAAAGTTCATCTGAAATTAAAGAACTGAAATCCGTAAGCCCGTCGGCAGTAGTATCTTGAAAGCACACTCGGTCCAGAGCGGAGTAAAAAGCGCTATCAGTGAAGTAATCTCCTGGTAAACCGATTAAATCTGGGAGGACGGTCGTATTTACCCATTCGGGAAGATTAGTAGCACTTTCTGGGTTTAGAGCCTTGTTGATTGCCCATGTGGTCAATATTTTTCCTGGAGTTTTGCCTTCAATATATCCGTCTCCACAACAGACCTCGTCGATAATTCTAGGCATATTGAGTTTTTCCTCAGCAATTACCCACATGAGTTTGACATCTCCTGCTCTCTTTGATATTTCTGGATAGAGGGGTGTTTCCACATGAGCTGACTTTTTTGGAAGAGGTACTCCCTTTTCCTCCCCTTCTTTCCCTAAATACCCACAATATTTTGTTTTTACCTTCCCCTCTTCATCTCGATATGACTCATATTGTGCCAAATAGATTCCGCTCTTTTTTTTAATTCTCTTAATATGCACGTAAGTTATAATTATAACTTACAAGTAAATAAAGATTTCGCTCGCATAACAGAGAATATTCGAAAAAATAACCGAAATTTGTAGAATTATGTGAATTGCGCTAATGAAAAAACGTTATAAATCCATAGACTTAGGTAAATATAAAACTAAAATCACTCATGTGCTATGAAACGACATCTGAGACAACGGATGATGTGCGAATAGAGATGAGGGCACCTGGTATTGAAAAAAACTGGGGCGGAAAAGGGGGTCATGACATGAAAGATGGTGATAGCTGGGTAATGAATGAGATTATTGAAAATCCTGAAAACCAGCAGGTATTATTCCTGTTATACGAAGATGATTCACCCTCTCAAACGTCAACGAATTCTTTACTTGATGATCTTATTGACTCATTCTCTATACTTCCAGAGGTTGGAGTTTTCACGAGGGACCTTCCGGATAAACTATCCTCACCACACACAACCCATTACCTGATTTCATACGAAGTTGGAGGAGATACAGGCAACTTTGACTATGGTGCTTTACCATTTACCTTTTATCTTACCATCCAATCTGTTAAATGCAATGATGCCCAGGAGAGTAAGGACGAGATTTTTATCAAGATAAATGATGAAAATGTCTGGGAAGAACATGATCTCAAGTCAGGGGAGACCAAATATCCATCTCCACAATATATCACGGTTCCACGTCATGTAAAAATGGAGGTCTGGGAGAGGGATACCTCCAGTTCTGACCATATAGGGACGCATGAATTCGACATATATGAATTTAATATTACCCAGGCCCTGGATATCCTTGATATACCCCAGACACATGTATTCTCTCGCGATAGTGGTATCGTGGGAGATGCAAAGTACACCGTTACCTACATAATCAGCGTAAACAGAGAGTAATGGAATCTCCCCCTTTTTCATTGAGGGAATAAGGAATATTGCGATACATGTGACGAAAGGTCCTGATGTATCATGATACCCTGGACCACCCAAATTGAGTAATTCCTGCCTCCTGAGCAATAGTGGCAATGGCAGAATCTTTTAAAAGGACCTGGCAGGTTTGTGAGATATGAAAAGTCCGATTCGGTGTTGTTGGACTACCAGATATCAGTTTATTTCCAATACTCCGGAGAATCGAGAAAATATCCCATGCGAGCGTCATATTTTTTATCATTTCCGGATTATTTTTCAGAAACCTGACTGCAGAGATGCCTTCAGGTGCATATCCTGAGCTAATGACTTCTTCTATCATTAAACGGTGGAGACATAGAGTACCAGATGTGGAATACAACCTCGAATATCTCCTGATTCAATACGATAGACAAGGTCTCTGCATACTTGCCCAAATTTCGGATGAGGACCGGTTAAGTATACAAAATGTTCGTGTAAACGATTTTCCTGGTCCCTGAAGAGATACCCTTATGTTATTCAAGGAAGTCACTTTCAGCAATCTCTTCTATTACAGCAACATCCTGAATCTGAAATATTCCATAGATACGGTTTGTAAGGGAGGAACTATGAGGTATTGGATATGAGGCAGGGGCTGATTGATCCTGGGGTGTATGGGTAATTCCTTCACCCGTCATATAATAATTAATCGGTGAAGTCAGTAAAAAACCGTTTGTATTCAGATGAAAATTATCAATAAAATAACGGATTTGGCATATTCAGGAGGTAATAGACTATTTCGTAACCAAGATTCCCGCCGATTCATACCGAGCTCGGCGACTTCCCCCCTGCTTATGATACAATCGTTTCTGTTCATTAAGCATCTCACCAATCCGAAGGGTTCTATCAGGCTGAAAAAGCACTCAATGATATCAAGTTTTTTCAATAGACCCGAGGTACTATTTCTGAACCAGTTTATCGACTACTATAAAAAATAGTGCAGATCTGACTAATTTAGGTAATGTAACACACACCATCAGACATATATTCCAGGATTGTGCAAATCTGCCACGCTTGAGGGGATAGAAGCGCAGGGATGGAGTCTGAATCCGGGACGGTATGTGGGGGCTGTCGAGAGGAAAGAGGATGAGAGGATATTCTTCGAGGGGCTTTTGGAACTGAATAAAGAACTGGAGCGGTTGAATGCTGAGGCATGGGTGCTTGTGGAGCAGATTGGTGAAAATATCTCGAAATTGTTAACCGTCCAATAATTCAGAGGGTTTGAATAGTGGAGACAGTGACTGCACAATTCATTATAGATAAAGGTTATCCAAACCCCTGGTTCATTTTGAAGTTGTTCAGAAAAGAAATTCAAAGGGATATATACTCCCTATTGGCTAATTTATGAGATTTACATATAAATTTAAAACTTCAATGAACACCCACATGTGATAAGACAAATCAATGCTATACCCTTTTCAGATACAGAGTGTACTTAAGTATTGGAGCAGATTCATAATTATGACAGAGAGTGATGCGATTGAGCAACGGGCCGAGAGCTTCCTGCTGAATATCAGCAGAAAGTATTGGATTATATCGATTCCCTCATGATAGATGTAAAGACTAACATCGACGTAAAACCCTCTCTCACGTGGGCTGGGGGCCTTTCTGACGTTCAGGAAGATGTTTTTACGCTCCAAAAAAAAGCCCTGCTCTGGCGTGACACAGATGAAATATCTGATTGATACCAATGTTCCTCTTCTGATTCTTCTTGATCAGGATACAACATCGGAGGCCCAAAGTTTTTTAAAAGAAGTTCAATTAACCGATTTTGTTATTAGTGATTTCGCCCTCCATTCAATTGGGGTGATTCTGACAAGAAAAGGACGAAAAAATCTATTCCGGTTATTTGTAGAAGATATTATTGTCAAATGTAGGGTACACATCCTTCATATCAGATATGAAAATATTTATTCAGTAATTCAGAACATGGATGAATTCAACCTTGATTTTGATGATGCATATCAGTACACCCTGGCACAAGAGTATGATCTCCAGATTGTGAGTTTTGATTCAGATTTTGATTCAACAGTGAAAGGGCGTCTTCGTCCTGCAGATGTTATTAGGATAAATGGGCTAATATAAGTGGAATGAGATAATTAGAGTGATGTTGGATTTTGCTCTATTCCATCATTCCTGACATTTACCAGTTATGCGTCAATTTTTCAGAAATCATATCATTTCAAAGACTTAGTACCCCCCATTCAACCATCAAATATAAAAGTTCATATACTGTCCAGTACAGGATATCACATGCAACGAAATCTACAGCATTGTACTTCACACAAAAAAAGGTAATAAATTTTAGCCATATCGCATTTCTCCTACTTATAACGCTTATTATTGTCCATACCGGGTCAGGGGCCACGACAAATAATACTATTCCGCTCCATATTCTTGCCGTGAATGATTTTCACGGACAGACGATGAATGGCTCACCGGTTGGGAGCATACCGGTACTTGGAGCATACCTTCGTGACGCTATCTCGCGATATGGAGCAGAACGGACTATCATCGCCCTTCCCGGGGATATTACCGGTGCATCGCCTGCAGAGTCCAACCTATTACTGGATGAACCAGCCATCCTCTTCTTTAACGGTCTTGTCAATGGAGACTGGAAAAGTTATGAGGCAAAGAATGAATCAGGGATAAAAGTGGTTGGAACTCTTGGGAACCATGAATTTGATAGAAATAGCACAGAATTGAACCGGCTGCTCTTTGGAGGTAATGGTAATACAACAATCAGTCACGTGGTAGATCCCTATCCGGGAGCACTGTGGCCGGTTATTGCTGCGAATGTATTTGAAAATGGCACAGATACCCTCATCCTCAAGCCCTATTCAATTCAGATGATTGATAAAGTTCCCGTAGCCTTTATTGGTGCAATAACCATTCAGACTCAGGAGATTTCTCAACCGATGAATGTTAAATCGATTTCATTCACTGATGAAGCAGATGCAATCAACGCCCAGGTTCGCACCCTTCAGAACCAGGGCATTCATTCCTTCATTGTCCTTCTTCATGAAGGAGGAACACAGACACCCTATGACGGCCCTACTTTAGAGACCGGTGATCTTTCCGGGAGAGTCGCCTCAATTACAATGCGGCTTGATGAAGATGTAGATGTTGTGTTATCCGGACATACTCATGAGTTTACAAACCAGTACCTGCCAAATGCAGGGGGCAAACCAACGCTTGTGACCCAGGCATATTCATATAGCAAAGCATATGCAGATATTAATCTCACAATTGACCCGGCTTTTCAGGATATCGTTGAAAAATCAGCCACTATTGTTCCTGCCTATGCAGACCGTGGTCCGGGGTTACACCAGGATCAGAACTCACAAGAACTTCTTGATGCAGTCAATACCTCTGTAATGTCCGAGATAAGTAAAATTATCGCAACTACCGATGTACCTCTAACCCGAACCCCTTCAGAAAACGGAGAATCAAACCTGTATGATCTCGCAACTGATTCAATGCGATGGTATATGGATACTGACATGGCAATCATCAATGAAGGGGCTCTGCGTGATGATATCGATGCCGGAGAGATAACTACCGGGGCAGCCTATACGGTAATGCCATTCCATGATCAGATACTCACCGTTCAACTCACCGGTGCACAGATCAAAGACCTGTTGAACCAGCAATGGGATAGAACGATAAGGCCGGATCATCTTCTTCAGATATCAGGATTTTCATACACCTATGATGCTTCCCAAAATCCGACTGACCGGGTTTTATCAATCATGCAGAATGGCAGTGAGATAGACATGAATAACCTGTACACCGTTGCGACGACAGATTTTCTTGCATTCGGAGGGGATGGGTATTCGATCATGGAGGATGGTGATATCATTGCCTATGGATTATATGATGTTGATATTTTTATTGCATATCTCACAAGTCTGCCTTCTCCAATTCAGCTTATAAACGAAGGGAGGATTAGTATTGTGAATAAAAGTCCGCTTTCCTACCAGACGCAAGGATGAAAACAAAGGGACCCTGCATATCAGGGCTCAATTTATCCTTCCTGATGCAGATATGGATTCCTTTATAGTGGTAATCGGGCTGGATCTTGCTCCGACTGCAGCCAGGCTTTCAGGCCTCCCGGTGGATAATCCGGATATCCGTATGACCGCTATCGCTCTTTTCACTCTATTTGTCACTATCCTTTCCATGACAATCTTTCGGGGGCTATTTAGAGACTGTGAAACAATAACTTGATTTATTATTAAAGTCTAATAACATGAAAATATGGAACCAGATCTTACCTTGAAAAATCGTTATGAAAAAATTTGTTCCCACCTTGATGAGAGAGCACGGAGAATTTGGCTTGGGAATGAAGCTTTAGCAATTGGTCGTGGAGGGATCAGTTATGTCGCTAAAGAAACAAAAGTTTCAAGAAACACTATCAAAAAAGGAATTGAAGAAATTCAAAGGCCGCCTCAACAAGTTATTACAGAAGAAAAAAATCGGATCCGTCATAAAGGAGGAGGAAGAAAAAATCTTGTACAAATTGACAAGACTCTGTTAAGTGACTTATATCAATCAATTGAACCATTTGTTCGAGGCGATTTTGAATCTTCATTATTGTGGACAACAAAGAGTTTGAGGGATATTGCAGAGGAATTACAGAATAAGGGTCATGATATTAGTTATCGAACTGTGGGTACGATTTTAAACTCTCTTGATTTTAGCCTTAAAGCCAACAAAAAAACCGATGAAGGGAAATCAAACATAGACCGGGATCAGCAATTTCTTTATATATATAATCGGTGTAATGAATTTTTCCAGGAAAAACAGCCTGTAATATCAGTAGATACTAAAAAGAAAGAATTAATTGGAAATCAAAAGAATATTGGCAAATATTTGAGATTGAAAGATGATCCCATTAATCTGAATGTGAACGATTCAATTTCAATGGGCGAAAAAGTAATTCCTTATGGAGTTTATGATTTAACAAATAATAATAGTTGGGTTAATGTTGGAATAAATCATGATACTGCTGAATTTTCTGTAGACAGTATCCGAAGATGGTGGAAACTTATGGGTAAGGAGTTATATCCGAACGCCAAAAAAATTCTAATTACATCTGATTATGGCGGCAGTAATGGATACAGGATCCGTTTGTGGAAAAGAGAATTACAAAAATTTTCAAATGAAGAGAATTTAGCAATATTTGTATCTCATTTTCCGTCTGGAACTAGCAAATGGAATAAAATCGAACACCGATTGTTCTCATTTATTTCGATTGCATGGAGAGGGCGGCCATTGATCAGTTATCAGGTAACGATTACCTTGATAAATTCAGCAAAAGCAAAAACGGACCTACACATTGATGCAATTTTAGATGAAACTGTTTACTCAAAAGGTATTACAATATCTGATGAAGAGATGAATAGTCTCAATATCATATGTGATTCTTTTCATGGTGAATGGAACTATTCGATAGAGCCTCAAACCCCTTAAATGGTCATGTTAATTTTTTATAGCCCCATTAAAGAGTATTGTGTCCTCCCTTGATGAGGTAAAGCGAAGGTTAGGCGAAAATTAATTGTATGTAAGGCTTGTAACTGAAATTGAGCACAATGAAAATTTGATTACCCGGAGGATTTGGAATAGACAGTGCTTCGGTCACCAACATTCACTATAAAAATATAAACTCAAGATTTTGGATATATTTTTGAATATACTCAGGAATTATAATCTCGTATGGCATGATATCAGCGAAGTCCTTCTTCTTTCATCAGGTCTTTGATGGTACAACACTTCCCTTCACGGATTTCCCGAATGAATTGTTCGATATCGTGTTTACATTCCACTGAAAGTGTATTTAGTTCATATGATGTAAGGAGGCGTATGAGAACCTCATTATAGTTTTCCTGAGGTCCTTTTACGATATCAAGCCTCCCCTGAATATTCGCGTCTATGGGTATTAGGACATCAGATGACATACAAAGATATTAGAAAGAGATTAAATAATTCTTTGTATGAAAAAATCTATCTTACTTATCTTGCTTGGGGCCCCCAATGAGCAACCATTGGGGTTTTCATGAAACCCAATACAATACCGGTGGACACCGTTCCTCCTCTCTCTCTTTTACTCCCCCTGAGTCTGCAGCATCTCTTTGCCATGTTTGGTGCAACCATCCTGGTTCCCGTTCTGCTTGGTATCGATCCTGCTACCGTTCTGCTGTTTAATGGTATTGGGACCCTGATATTTCTCACCCTCTGCCAGTGGAAAGTTCCTGCATATCTTGGTTCAAGTTTTGCCTATCTCTCTCCCTCGCTGATGATAATCGGAGCGTATGGATATGGTGCAGCCCTGTCAGGATACATTGCATCAGGGATCTTCTTTCTCCTCGCAGCCCTGATAATCTTCAGGTTTGGAACCGGATGGGTCCGTGTTATCCTACCTGATGCAGTTATGGGCTCCATTGTAGCGGTAATCGGGCTGGATCTTGCCCCAACTGCAGCCAGACTTTCAGGCCTCTCGGTGGATAATCCGGATATCCATGTGGCCGGTATCGCTCTCTTCACTCTATTTGTCACTATCCTTTCCATGACAATCTTTCGGGGAATATTCAGAGTAATTCCTATTCTCATTGGGATATTCAGCGGATGTATCATGGCTGCTGCTCTTGGACACTTTTCTTCGAATCTTATTATGCAGGCTCCCTGGCTGGCAGTCCCTACCTTGTATGCACCGGTCTGGTCACTTCATGCAATAATTATTATTATCCCTGCATCGGTTGTCACCCTGGTTGAACTCATCGGTCATCTTCAGGTAACGGGAAATATCATTCACAAAGACCTATTTAAAGACCCGGGAATGGGCCGGATGCTTATTGGAAAAGGTATATCCTGTGTTCTTTCAGGGATCTTTGGATCAACTCCGAATACAACGTATTCAGAAAATATCGGGGTGCTTGCGATTACCCGGGTATACAGCACTGCAGTATTTGGTGGTGCAGCGGTGATCGCTATCCTTATCTCATTTTGCGGGAAATTCACCGCTGCAATCCGATGTATCCCGGAACCCGTCATCGGCGGGATATCTCTTCTGCTCTTTGGGGTTATCGCTGCTTCAGGAGTGAGGATGCTCATTGAATCGAAGATAGATCTTTCACAGTCAAAAAATCTCATCCTTGTATCAGTAATTCTGATTATCGGCTCCTCAGGAGCTATGATTGATCTTGGGCCGGCAGATCTCAAAGGCATGTCCCTTGCTACGGTGGTTGGGATCGGACTTAACCTGATATTTATTGTGTTTTCCCGGTTTGGGGGGATACGGGAGGAGAGCGAGGATGCTCAATAAGGGCATTTCCGGACAGAGGATGTGAAAAAAATTCACAAATAAGCCCTTATAATAGCAGACCCTATCTGGTATCAGAGTGTATCATTACATGATGAAAAAACTAGTAAACGGGTGGATAATTGTGGTCCTGCTGGTATCCTGTGCCTCGATGGTTGCCGCGTATCAGCCAGCTGAAAACCAGAGTGCAGATATTTCTGTGCCTGATGCGCTTGAAAAAATTTTATCGCGAGGCACCTTAGTTGTTGCTCTCAATCCGGATGATGAACCATTAGACCTGAATAACACTTCATCTGTACGCAAACCTGATACAAAATGCACTGACCTTCAATACACTGAGGGGGAGGTATCTGGTTTTAATGTGGACCTGACTAATGGGATTGCCAGAGAACTCGGCGTGGATTCCTGTTTTGTCATTCCTGACAGAGAAGAGTTAGAATCTGAAAAGTGGGGTGAGAAGTGGGATTATTACCCGAACTATTTTATAACCAGTGAACGGCTTGACACGTATTATTTTACACATCCTGTCATGTCAGCACCCTATGTATATTTTATCAGCTCCGATAATGAGAATATCACCAGTCATGAAGACCTGAGTGGGAAGATAATTGCCACTACGTATGCCTATTCGGTCCTGAGCGGGTACCTGAATGATAACCTGAGTTTTATTGGAAACACGCAGGAGAATCAGGTAAAAAATGCTACACTCATCCAGTATGATGACGAGTTATTAGCATTTGATGATCTGGTAGCCGGCAAAGTTGATGCTATGCTTGTTATTGAAGGGCAGGGAAATGAAGCAATAGAAAATGGAACTCCAATAAAACCACTCATGCCGCATACTTTTTCCGGATACGGGGGGCTTGCTATTGAAAAAGATGCCAGCACCGATAAGGAAGGATTTGTAAAGAGACTGAATGAGATTATTCAGAGCATGCATGAGAACGGTGAATTATCCTCAATATCAATGAAACATACTGAGACGGATATAACAAAGGATGCTGCATCGTTTGATATTGCTTCTCTCAACCAGTTTAATGAGAGTTCTGCATAACTCTTTTTTGTTTGAAAAACTTTTTTTTTCTTTGTCTCGCCTAGGGCCCCCAATGGGCCACCATTGGGGTTTTTATATACATTCGCAATAGTTGTTTCACCGGGCAATATCTTCAGAAAAAATGTAGTAAGAGTGTCTGTACAATTGGATCCATCAGGATCAGTTCTCATTTCCCAACTCTTGTTTCGTCTTTTTTCTTTTGTCAGGAACCCTGGTGATATAAAAACTCTCGGTACGAGCTGACAAACACTTCATCTCATGAGTTAAATTTCCTGGCGGGAATCAGCATAATCTTTTTTCCCTCTGCAGTTATTGTATCCTCCTGCCTTTCGGTCAGAATATATCCTTCATCAAGGTCAAACATGTTCATAGCCTCAAGCAGCCCGTGTATCTCCCGGTCTTTATTTTGATTATTAACTTCAAAACATACCTGAATTGCCTTGGTTATCTTCGTCTTTTCCTTAATGATAAAATCGCATTCTCTCCTTTCCCGGAAATAAAATATCTCCCGGTATTTTTTACGGAGTTCAAGAAAAACATAATTTTCGAGCCGGCGACCATGATCATCAGAAAATCCGGTTGTATTTACATTGATAAAACCATTATCGATGCCATATATCTTTTTTGGATTTATTTGCCGGCTTTTTTGAGAATAATTGAAACGGGGAAGAGTAAAGAGGAGATATGTATCTTCAAGATAATGCACATAGGAAGCGATGGTCGTAACTGATCCAATAGCAGGAAAAATTTTTTGCAATTTTGAATATGAAAATTCACAAGAGATATTCCCCAGAAGATAGACGGCAATTTCAGTAATAAGTCCCGGGTTTTTAATATTATATCGAATAACAATGTCCCGTGAAATAATATCCACAAGGAGGTTTTGTAATACCTCATCAAGACCGGTTCGGATATATTCAGGAAAGCCACCGGTTATAAGATATGCACGAAATGACTCTTCAGAATCATCCATGCCTCGGTATTTCAAATATTCCGGATAGGAAAAAGGAAATAATTCCAATCGTATGTTTCTTCCGGTAAGTTTAGTGCCCAGTTCTTTGCTCAAAAGCGATGCATTTGAGCCGGTAATAATTACCCGTTTATTTATCTCAAGGAGATACCGGACGTATGTTTCCCATCCGGTCAGATTCTGAATTTCATCAAAGTAATACAGTTCATTCATACCATTGACATGAACAAAAACTTCTTCAAGTGTTTCAAACTCCTTTACAGAAAAATCGGTAAGACGGGGGTCTTCAAAATTCAGATAATGAAAGTTCTCTTCCTTATTCATTGACTGAAGGAGAAGGGTGCTTTTTCCACATCTTCTGATTCCGGAGATGACGATGGCAAAGTTTCTTATTGGGTTAATTTTTATGAGGTCCTGTCGAATTGTCCCCATATCCCGGATACCCAGATTATCTCTCTGGGACCTGACAATTTTTATGAGTTCATCTTTCAGGATCATATCCTATATGATGTATCTTCATCTCTATTAAATTGTCCATTGCCATTGGATACTAATGTCCAATAACAATGGACAATAGTGTCCAGCCCCATTGGATACTAACGTCCAATAACAATGGACAATAGTGTCCAGCCCCATTGGAAATTCCCATTCCATAATGAACATGATAAGGAATGGAATGTAGAAAACCTTGTAGAAGTAGTCGATGGATGGTTCATCATTCGCCTTTTCAGAGCCATGGCGATGATCTACCTTCGACAAGGTCAGGTTACTTGACTTACCTATATGAAACTTAAGAAGAGCCAGAAAAGAGGGATAGACCACCATATGAAAAAACCATCATGTACAGGGGAGGGAGCCCTCAATCGGTATGAACCGGAAATTTCTCAGAGCAGATCCCGGTCACATCAAATACCAAAAACCCCTGATTCCCAATACAATAGATCACAAACTGGCGGATATTCGCCTCCGGATACTCCTGCATGAGCCCTTCTCCATACCCTGCTATCTGCTTAATATCTTTTTCTTGAACCTGAAATTCATCAATAGACGTTTTCAGACGAGCCCATTCAGTATTTGAAAAATATTTAAACTCGATGACCCATCGAAGATTTGCAAACTTTTCATGGTACTTCCCGACAAATTCAAGGTCACTTCGACCCATTGGATATGATCGTTCAATATTCCAGGTAAACCAGGTAGAGAGATACCGGCTGCAGAGTTCGTAGAAGGTCGTGCGGTAGAAGTTTTCATTCATCTGAGAAAAGACCGCTTCAGGAAGTTGACTGACATACAGTCGCCAGTAATCAGCAAAGAGCCGGGAAAGATCCGGATGGGTGACAAATTCCTGCATCATTGTAGCATACCGGGTAGAAACATCAATGGAATGAAGTTCATTGAAATATTCAGCAAATATCTTCTGCATATTCAGATTGGGTAACTTGAGAAGGAATTGATCTTTTTTTGTCAGCATTCCAAGGTAAAACAATGATATAGGATAGTACTTTTTGTCAAAAAATTGGGATTTATTAAATTTTGAGACAAGATAATCATCATCATATGCAATACGGTTAGACGATATGAGTTCTGACACCATCTCTTCGGTATTTTCCAGCGTGCTTGTTATTCGCTTCACCCAGGAGAGATCTGTCCGTAAGTTTAAATCGGTCAGATATTTTGGGATAAAACCTTGAACGCAGAACTGATCCAGGAAGAACATGAGCATCGTAGAATTGTATACCGCTTCACCTTCTGGTTCCACAAAATGGTACCCATTATACTGGCTTTTAATAACTTCATCCACCGCTGTCCGGGTGCTGGGATCAATGTCATAATCCAGATAGATTACATCAAGGAGAGAATTGACTTCATTCTGGGTAAATCCCAGCATGTTTTCAAATGAGGAGTCAAGGGTGAGAAAAGTAGCAATATTATAACTTGAGGTTAGATCATCAATAGTTATGGGAAGTACCCCGGTAATGAATATGTTTGCAATGGTTCCGGTCTGCCTGCCCTCTTTGAGAACCTTAAAAAAAGTTCGAAGGTAACTATCTCCTGATGTTATCTCCTGATACAGGTGATCCTGATGGCTGGTTATATACTGGTTGGAAAAATTGTCATATTCATCAATGATGATATACACGTGTGGTGAATTAGTTTGTTTGAGATAATTTAGCATCCGCACAAGATTGAGAGAAGCAGGAGCATAAAGGGGAATCTCCGGCATATCAGACATGATAGCAGGATACGCAAATCGGAGATCTGAAATCATCCCATTACAATATACATTAAAATTCCTCTCGATATCTTTGATATTATCAGATCCAGGGATTACAGAAAAATCAAATTTAAAAACAATATACTGATTATGAGCATGGGTAGGATTATTCCCGATCCAGGTATTGCTGAAGAGTTCTTCGAACCGGTCAGATTCACGGAGGTCATAGTAATACTGGAGCATTGAACAGAGCAGAGATTTGCCAAACCGGCGGGGACGCAGAAAGATCGGGTTTTGAACATTCTCAAGGATTTTAATAAACCTTGTTTTATCAACGAAGTATCCGTTCTTCTCTACTAACTCAGCATAGTTCATTATCCCGTAAGGAATACGGCGTTCCATCTCTATTTCACCCGGATTTATATATATAGATCTGCAGAGGATATGAATCAAATACCTTGTCAGGATCTTAGTGGTCTATCGGTATTATAAGCATATTTCAGGTGATTCGAAAGTTCATCCAAATAAACCGGGTCACATCAAATACCAAAAACCCCTGATTCCCAAAACAATAGATCACAACCTGCCGGATCTTTACCTCCGGATACTCCCAGATGAGCCCTTTGCCCTACCCTGCAATACGCTTAAATATATCCTTCTTGAACTTGAAATTTATCAATAGACTTATTCAGACGAGTCTATTCGGCATTTGAAAAATTAACTCAATGACCAATCAGAGATGCGCAAATCGTTCATGCGGCATGTAGATTCTCATCACATTTCAAACCTTGTACTTCTGCTACAGGTTCCAAGGTATGGATTACGACAAAAATATATGAAAAGATAGAGAAATGAGAGAGATTATAGATCCATCTCAACCCGTCCTATCATCTTCCTGATATCAAGCCAGATGACAAGAGAACTCTTATCCTTTCCCTGTGCATCTTTTTTATGTTTCCGTATCACTCCAAGGATATCCCGATGACTTTCATGTGATGAATGAGCAGTCTGGTCAATATCCGATTTAGCATAGGTAGTCACCGAGGAGACCTCATCTACTAAAATCCCAACCATCTTTTCGCTGACCGTCTTATCCAAAACAATGATCCGGGATCTTTTCTTTCCGGTAGATTCGCGAGTGATATGGATCATGACCCGGAGATCAACGATTATCGTAATCACACCCCGAAGATCAATCATCCCGGTAATAAAGGGAGGGGCATTTGGAATGGGAGTAACTTCAGGAGTGGTAATAACCTCTCTTGTGTCAAAGAGATCTACTGCAAACAGTTCATCACCAATAACAAACTCCACAACCTGCTTTGTTCCCTTTATCCGGGAACGGGAGTTGTGAGCAGAAATCTCCCCCCCTGAAAGTTCCAGATCTCCCTCCTGATCAGACCTGGTTTCAACTACAATTGCACTCATCACTCACCTCATGTTACGGTAAATTTTTCCATCTCACGAGAGATATTCTGAACTGATGCTGCTGCTTCTGAAATGGCACGAGTAATCTGATCTATTGAAGCGGTGACCTCCTGCGTCGCTGCAGCTGAATCAACAGCTTCTCTTGCGGTCTGTTGCACAAGAGTTCCAACCTCATTCACACTTGCCGTAATCTCTTCAACCGCTGCAGCCTGCTCCTCTGTTGCACCGGCGACCTCAGTCATATTATTGTGGACAACATTGATAGCCTCAACTATCTGGTTGAATACCTGCAGGGTTTCACTAACTGCTTCATTGCCTGTTTTCACCTCTGCCGCTGAAACCTTCATGGAATCAGACACGAGTTGTGATTTCTTTTGCAGGTTACCAATAATACCGGCAATATTCTCTGCTGATTTCTGGGATTCAAGGGCCAGAGATTTGACTTCATCAGCAACCACCGCAAAGCCCATTCCAGCATCCCCGGCCCGTGCTGCCTCAATGGCTGCATTAAGTGCAAGAAGTCCGGTTTGTTCCGCAATACCGGTAATTACATCCACAATCTTACCAATCTCCTCCATCTGACTGGTAATATCAATAATAATACCACTGGTCTGGTCAACAGACTCCATGATCCCTTCCATCCCCTTTTCAGCTTTTCCTGCAAGGGTTACTCCTTTCTCTGAGAGATCAACGGTCTGTTTAGCCATGGCAGATGCCTGTTCTGCTTTTGAGGCAACTGAACCTACTGTATTTGAAAGATCGTCCATCGCCCTCAGGGTCTGACTTACTCCGTTACTGCTTCGTTCAGCAAGCATACTAACCGAGCTTGAACTCTGGGCAAGGGTATTGGCGGTACTGGCAACCTCTTCAGTACTGGCATTTGTCTCTTCCATTCCGGCAGTAAGGCTTTCAACTTCTATCTTAACCCCGCTGATAGCCTGAGAACTCTGGATGCCAATCTGGTTAAGAGCATCCCTGAATGCGATAAAGTCCCCGTTAATCTCTAGATTCTGATTAACCCGGTCAGTAAAATCACCGCTTGCATACGAGCTGGAAAGTCGCATAGCTTCATTTACCGGAACAATGATGGCATCAAGAGTATTATTGACACCTTCCAATATCTGACGATATCCTCCTTCGAACCGGGTGAGATCACCACGGGTTTTTAGTTCCCCTGAAATCGCGGCACCAGACAGGTGGGCTGATTCTTTCACAAGTTCCTGCAGAGTGGTCACTGTTTTAGCCAGGGCCGGAGAAATCTCATCCCTATCATCTTTAGGGGTAATATTCAGGGTCAGATCGCCAGCTGCTATCATATTCATTCCGCCAATAACTGTATTTTGGAGATCATCAGAGAATGAATCCATGCTTTGGGACATGATTCCTATTTCATCTTTCCGGGTAAAGGCGAGCCGATTTCCAAGATGTCCAAGGCTCATCTCTGAGAGAATCTCCCCAACCTTTTTCAGAGGTATGGTAATACTCCGGCTGATGATAAATCCAAGAGCTATTGCTGCTACTACACCAATGATACCAACAACCGTTATCAGGAGAACCGACGCGGTAAAGGTAATATCAGCCTCAGTATTTATTCTCTCAGCTTCAGCACGATTAAGGTTAATCAAATTCGCCAGAGCATCTCCGGTTCCTTTTCTTGCCTCAGTCATAGCTCCTGACCCAAGGGACTGGATTACTTCTTTTTCCTTCCCCTGGTCAGCCATTGCCAGATGTTCAGTAACAAGGGTCTTGTAGTTGTCCCAGTTTTTATCAAAAACTTTTAATTCTTCTATCTCTGAATCCAACAGGTTGGTTCCACGATATTTTTCAATTTCTTCATCGATCTTCGTAATGCCCTCGTTAATACTCTTCCGAATTGCGTCCCGCTGTTCTGGAATGGCTACATATTTGTAGATATCTCCCCGGACAAGGTAAAAAGCAGATTCAGAATTTCCAATCTGGTCCATGGGAAGCAACCGATCGAAATACATGGTAGTCATCCCATCATTGATATTCTTCATATTCATATAGCCAAGGACTGCCACAACCCCAAGGAGGGCAGCAATTATAAGAAAACCGGCTATGAGTTTTGTTCCTATCTTTGTGTTATCCAGAAATTCCATAGAGACGTCACCCCTCATATGCCTCTCATCAGTCCGGAAAAAAAGGAGAAATCACCCCTTAAATAATGCATCATCCAGATAACAGAAACATATGTATGTGAGAATAAGGGGTCATCATATAAAGCATATGGGGCACAGATTTATAAGAAGAAATGAGGGAAATGTTATTCTGCCAGAATAATTAATTTTCCATAGACTTGAGAAGATAATGGGGGCGAATAACATTTCACAGAATTAGCATGATCCTAAGAACATTTGATTATATTTTTAAACGGGGTAAAAAATCACATAACTTCCTGATCTACGGACTATGAAACAATTATATACAGCAAAGTAGAGGGATAACATATTAGTTCCAAACAATAAGGTTTGATGACTTAAGAATTATAAAGGAACCATACCACTTACAAGGTTAGATTTTTAGAGAAAATTACTCCCATGACACCTGAAAGGCGGATCTTTATATACCAGATATTGGTCTTTATCATCTTTTCAGCAGGTATCATCATTGCAGGATACCTGTATTATAGCAGTTATGAAAAGGAGTTTCGATCCGGAGTCGAGGAACAACTGACCAGTGTGGGAGATTTAAAGGTAAACGAACTGGTCAGATGGCGAAACGAACGAATTGGTGATGCTAAACTCCTCAGCGAAAACCCCGTGTTCTCATCCCTGGTCAGCAGGTTCATTGAAAACCCGGATAACCAGGATTTCAAATCAGATATACAAACATGGCTCTCAAATATTCAGATCCATTTTCACTATAGCCAGGTCTTCCTGCTAAGCCCGGACGGAACAGTCCTCATTACTGCCCCCAATACCTCACATCCTATCTCTTCAAAAATTCTGGAAAATATTCCCTCCGTGATCGCAACCGGACAGACTAAATTTATTGATTTTTATCGTGATAAGCAGGATGACCGAATCTATCTGACCCTCCTCATTCCCATATTTGAAGATGATGCGCACAACAATCTCTTGAGTATCGTTGGTCTGCAGATTACCCCGGACGAATTTCTCTATCCATTTATCGCACAATGGCCTACTGGATCGGAAAGTGCTGAAACGCTCCTGGTACGCAAGGATGATGACTCCGTCCTCTATCTGAATAAACTCAGGTTCAGGGAGGATATTGCCTTGTCCCATCGCCTTCCGTTAAACATGACCGAACGGCCGGCAGTCCAGGCAGCACTTGGAAACGAAGGAATCATTGAGGGGGTAGATTATCGGGGGGCTGCGGTCATTGCATATATCCGAAATATTCCGGATAGTCCCTGGTTTATGGTTGCCAGGGTAGACACCGCAGAAGTGTTTGAATCCCTTGCCGCACGTGCAAATGACCTGATAATAATTGTCATCTTTCTTCTCATCACAACCGGAGGGGGATTTTATGTTCTCCACCAGAGGGAGAATGACCAATATTACCGGGAACAGATGAAAATAAAAGAGGCCCTTTCAGAGAGCGAAGCCTTGTTTAAAGGGATATTCAATACCATGCCCAGTGGTGCAGTCATCTATTCCGTGCACCATGAGGGCTCACAGGGAAGCGATTATATCGTCTCTGACTTTAACCAGGCCGGTCTGAAAATCGAAGGAATTTCCAGAGAAGAGATTATTGGAAAACCCATTACCACCATCAGACCAGAGATTGACGAATTCGGGATAATTCCTATCTTTCAAAAAGTCTACAAAACCGGTGAGACGATATATTATCCGGCAAAGATCTACGTAAGCAGCAAAGAAGCAAGATGGTATGAGAATTATGTATTCCGGCTTCCCAGCAATCAGATCGTTGCCATTTACAATGATGTTACCGAAAAGATGCTGGCAGATGAGGAACGTGAACGTCTAATCAACCAACTGGGACAGAATAATGAACAGATCAATGCTGCCTATGAACAACTTGCCGGAGCAGAGGAAGAACTCAGATATCAATACAATACCATAGCATCAACAGAAGAACACTTGAGGCAGACAACAACATACCTTGAAAATCTAATTACCAATGCAAATGTCCCCATTATCGTATGGAGCCCTGATTATTCCATAACCCGAATAAATCACTCCTGTGAAAATCTTATCGGAAAAACTGCAAAAGAAGTCATTGGAAGACCAATAAAGGTGCTATTTCCCCCCAGTCAGGTGGAGTATTTAATGCGTCTCTTACAGACCGCTGAAGCAGGCGTTCGGTGGGACACGATTGAGATGCCAGTCCAGCATACAGATGGGACCATCAGGTCAGTAGTTTGGAACTCTTCGACAATTTATGATGCATCCGGTGAAAACCCCGTCGCAACGATTGCACAAGGACAGGACATAACCGTCAGAAAACGATTGGAACATGAGAATAAACTATCAATAGCACAGATCCAGAAAAATCTGGCCCAACTCTCTATCCTCAATGATCAGATCAGAAATCCCTTAACGCTCATTCTCACCTATACCGAGATGTCAGAGAACTGTGATATTGCAGATGATATCTCTGAGCAGGTAAAACGGATTGATGAGATCGTAACCCATCTTGACCAGCGTTGGAATGAATCGGAAAAGATACTTCAGATGCTCCGGAAAAACTACAATATCATTGTATCCCCTTCCGTTCATCAGGTTATCCGTGACCGGGCTGCACGAAATGGACAGGAACCAGATAACCATTCTGACTCATCATTCCGGTCATCCCGGTTGCTTGTCCAGGAGATTGAAGCTGAGCTCTTTACTATCCTTGATAGCATTGATGCCTATATTTATGTCGCCGACCTTGAGAACTATGAACTTCTCTACCTGAATAAACGAGGCCGTAATCTTTTTGGAGATATTACCGGCAAGACCTGTTATCAGGTTATAGAAAAAGACCAGACTGGCCCCTGTCCATTCTGCACAAATCATCTGCTTATAGATACATCCGGGCCTATCGGTGTGTGTCAAAGTGAGCGAAAAAATACCCGGAATGGCAGATGGTATGATTGTCGGGACCGGGTTATCAGGTGGAGTGACGGAAGGCTGGTTCATCTGCAAATTGCAACAGATATCACGGACCGAAAAGCAATAGAAGATGAGATAAGGGAGAATGAGTATACATTCCGCAAACTCTATGAAGAATCCTCTGATCCCATCCTCCTCATGCAAAAAGACCAATTTATTGAGTGCAATCAGGCGGCTGTTGACCTCTTAAAATTGGCCGATAAAAAGCAACTGATAGGTTCAAATCCGGTAGAAGTCTCGCCAGAATATCAGCCGGATGGACGACGATCCGTAGAGGCTGCGCAGCAATATATCGAAAAAGCCCACAGGGAGGGAAAATGCAGGTTTGAGTGGAGGTGTACCCGGTCAGATGGGACATCGGTTCTGCTTGAAGTCTCACTTCTTCCCATTATGTTCAAAGGTGAGGAGATGCTACATGTCACCTGGCGGGACATCACCGAAAGAAAGGCAGTCGAAGAAGCAATTATCCGGAGCAAGACCGAATTAAAACGAAAGTTAGATGCTATTTTATTGCCGGAAGGAGATATCGGGACGCTGAACCTGTCAGACATTATTGATGTGCCAGAAATTCAGCTACTCATGGATGATTTCTATTCACTCACAAAAATAGGTGTTGCCATCCTGGATATTGAGGGAACCATTCTTGTTGCAACCGGTTGGCAGGATATCTGCACTAAATTTCACCGGGTGCACCCTGAAACCTGTAAAAACTGTATTGAAAGTGATACCCAACTCTCAACCAACGTCGCCCCGGGGACTTTCAGACTGTACCGGTGCAGGAATAACATGTGGGATATTGCAACACCCATTATAGTCGGGGGAGTGCATCTTGGAAATCTTTTCCTTGGTCAGTTTCTTTTTGATGATGAAATAATTGACTATTCACTCTTTAGAAAACAGGCACGAGAGTATGGATTTGACGAGGAGGCGTACATTCATGCTCTTGAGCAGGTACCCAGGTGGAGCAGGGAGACTGTTGATACGGTAATGCATTTTTACACAAAACTTGTGCATCTCATCTCCGATGTCAGCTGGGGAAGCATACGCCTTGCCCGGATAGTAACCGAACGCGATGCCCTCATCAAAGCGGTTCAGACAAAGAACGAACAACTCAAGGCCTCGCTTGAAAAATCCAATCAACTTACTGAGGAATTACATGAACGTGAGGAGGAACTCAGAAAGCAGGTAGATGAGATTGAAAAACCCATTCGTGTGATATAAAAGTATATATTCTACTAATAACCATCACCACTCTATGATCAAAAGGGGTACTCACAACCAATGCTTTATGCGAGTATTGCGGGTAGTTTCGGTATTCATCTTTTTCATGATAATACCAGGCATCACCGCAGACGATCCGGACACCGCCCAGGAATGGGTTTCTCTTGCTGTTGAGAGATATTCAGGCGGGAACTATTCCGGCGCATTAGAAGCGGCTGAAGAAGCGATTCAACTCATTCCAGAATGGGAAGGAGCCTGGAATGTAAAATCAGCTACACTCAGACACCTTAACCGAAATGAAGAGGCCCTTGATGCAGCAGAAAAGGCCATTGTATTCAACCAGTCGTATTCATCACCCTGGTTTAATAAGGGCGAAGCACTTCTGAACCTTGGGCACTATGAAGATGCCCTGTCTGCCTATGAAACTTCGATTACATTAAATGATAACTATCCGAATGCCTATTTTGGTAAATCCACTGCATTAATCAATCAAGGCCGGTATGAAGAAGCACTACAAGCCGCAAACGAGGCTATTTCCCTAAAGGAAAAATATCAGGGGGCATGGGTCAATAAAGCCAATGCTCTTATCGGCCTGAAAAGATATGAGGAAGCACTGGAAGCAACCGGGACGGCAATAACTCTGGATAATGCCGATCCGGCAGCATGGGTAAACAAGGCAATTGCACACATCGGGATGAATAACAATGAGGAGGCATTAAAAGCCGCTGATATGGCGATATCCTGTGATGCGAAATATGTCCTGGCATGGGTGAATAAGGCAAGTGCTCTCATCGGTCTTGATAAGAACGAAGAAGCACTGAGTGCAGCAGATAAGGCACTATCACTTGATGATACCTCTGTATCCGGGTGGAATAATAAGGCAACCGCTCTGGTAAACCTGGAGCGGGATGAAGAAGCCCTCATTGCTGCAAATCAGGCCTTGGCACTTGATAAAACATTCAAAGCTGCATGGGTGAACAAGGCGAGTGCCCTTATCGGACTGGGCCAGTTCGAGGAAGCTCTCCATGCAGCTGATACGGCGCTTGATCTGAATCAAAACGACTACCAGGCATGGAGTGCTCAGGCCATGGCACTTGTCAGCCTTAATCGATATGAAGACGGGTTGGAATCAGCAGAAACATCCATTGATTTCTATCGGAATAATTCCATTTCGTGGACTACAAAAGGAATGGCTCTTGAATCCCTGGGAAGATTTTCTGAGGCTAAAACAGCATATGAAACAGCCATATCACTTCCACCTCCGGGGGATGTAGCCCGTATACGGCTTGAAAAGCTTCTTGATGTCACGGGAGGTTCTGATGATCTGCCTGAAAAAGGGGCCAGTGAGTATGAACTCTATTCGGGCTTTGCATTTCAGGTGGAATATCCACAATCTGCAGATGTGTCGGAATTAGAATCATCAATCAGGTTTAAAAGGGATACACCTCCTTTTTCCATGACCGTGGGACTTGCCCAGAAGAATACACCGTATGCGTCTTTAGATGATTTCATCAGATCATGGGCCGGTGCTTTTCAGTATATCTATGAGATGAGTGGCCCGACTGACGTAATGGTTGGAACAGTGCCGGCAAAACAGTTTATCGTGCAAAAGAAAGACGGAACGGTTGTGATGATCTCTACCATCTTCTGGGAAAACGAAACCACCCATATTATCTCGTCCGGTGGTGGAGCAGATACTCTGACTGATGAAGAGCAGCATTTCCTTAATACATATACTAATACCAGGTAAACACAAGGGAACCAGAAGCATCTGGTTTTCTATCTCTTCTACATTTTGCAAATCTTCAGTCCCATTTATTAAAGTCCGGATAATGATCCAGGCAATATCGGTAGGTATTGAGATATGAGTCATTCCGGCTGGAACATCTCCCAGGTAGCCACTTTTGGTAATCAGACAACCTCTTGTTCCTGTGGATTATCTGATCCACCTCCCGAACCGACAACATCCATCGTATTACTGTATGCATCTATCACCTGGACAGAACAAAACCGGTCAGTTTCAGGCATTATAAAGACCAAAGCGGTAGCGTTGAGGTCCAGAAAAGCACTCGAATAAATCGTATCTACATTGGGTGAGACGACAACTGTTATATCTGCTGTAAACTGCACATTGTTGCGGATTAACTGATTCACCGGAGCCTGTGTGTTCGTTGATTCCTCAGTGTTGGTCAGTTTTTCATGGTGGCATCCACCAGCACTCATGGAAAACAATATACATAGGCATCCTCAACAGATCTCCAGAGATCCGTGTTATTACTATCAATAACGCTCTCACCATACACCTCATTCAACACAGATCTGACATGTTCTCCTACGGGCAATCAGATTCCAATAGGAAGGCATATCATCAACATCCTACAATAATGCAGATCTGAAAAGAACAGAACTCAGTGTGAGAACCAGATGGATCCCCTGCAACAAACCGGGCAATTATTTCTCGATTGGTTCCAGAATATCAGTATACTTGTAATGCTGGTCCTGTTATACAACTATATACCAGACAGGTTTTTTATTCACCGTGGCAGAATTTACTCGGCCTATGTGGGCCTGATATTCTCTCTTGCGGCAGTATTGGGAATATTTATTCCCTGGAGCGGAACAACTCATCCGGGTATTGGAATAAATGGAATCCTGGTCCCCCTGGCAGGTCTGGTCGGAGGTCCGATATCTGCCGGGATTATCACCGGTGTCCTGCTCCTTACCAGAATTCCTCTCACCCTGACTGGCCCCGATATTCCTGATATCTCCATTATCCTCATTGCAGGCATAATCGGTTCATTGTTCTACCTTGCCAGGGAGAATGGGAAGATCCGACTGGAATGGAAACATGAACTGGTTGTTCTTTCATTGGTGTTTGCCATCCTCAGCATGGTTATTCTCACCATATTCTCCCCGGGAACCAGAGGATCCGGACAGGGGATGGATGATATGTTTCGGGCTTCGTTTATCGAAGTATCAACAATCATCTTTCTGGGTCTCTTCCTATTGGGGTCTGTAATCAGGATGATTGACCGGAAAAGGGAAGGAGAATATGAATTAATAGCCTATAAAGACCATCTCGAAGCCCTGGTCATGGAGCGGACTTCTGATCTTGAACGAATTAACTCACTACAGGAAGCAACGATTGAATCCACGAACGATGGAATTGTGGTAACAAGCATGAACGGAGATATTCGGGGATCCAATAGGGCCGGAGCGGATATGCTTGGTATCTCCCGGTTGGGCATCTTCCAAAGTACGATGAATATCTTTCCAATATTACAGCAGAACGTCTCTGATCCGGCAACAATTGATACCTTCAGGGACCTGATTACAGGCCGTCCGGAGTCTTTGGTAACAACAAACCTCACTTTTACTGATGGCAGGACCTATGAACCGTCGGTTACTCCCCACCGGCTTTCGGATAAGATCATCGGAAGGGTAGTGAACTTTCGAGATATCACGGAACGGAGACTTGCAGAGGGAAGAATGAGAAATGCAAATCAGAAACTCCTCCTCCTCTCCGGGATCACCAGGCACGATATTTTAAACCAGATCACTGCACTGGCATTATACCTTCACCTGGTTCGGGAAGAAACTTCGGATACCTCAATTTTAACGTACCTTGAGAAGATGAACAGTATGCTCAAGATAATGCAGATGCATACCGAATTTACCAGTGATTACCAGGATGTAGGCCTGCATGAGCCCATCTGGCAAACCCCTGAATCACAGTTTATAAAAGCAGCCGGAGCATTTTCAGATAAAGGGATAGAATTTAGTTTTGAAGATAGCGGATTTGAAATATATGCTGACCCCCTTCTTGAACGGGTTTTTTACAATTTGATTGACAACTCAATCCGTCATGGTGAACAGGTATCCCGAATCTCCCTTACCATGAGTGTTGAAGGGGATGAAATGGTCATTCTCTATACCGATAACGGGACCGGTGTTACCCCGGCAGATAAAGAGAAGATTTTTGCAAAAGGTTTTGGAAAACACACCGGATTTGGTATGTTCCTTATCCATGAGATACTCTCAATCACCGGTATTTCCATCCGTGAAAACGGGGTGTTTGGCGAGGGAGTCAGATTTGAGATACGGGTGCCGAAGGGAAAATTTCGGCATGTTGACACGAAATACTAGATTAAAGAGAGATATTCTTTTTTTTGTATGAAAACTCTTTTTCATACAAAACCTATTCTCCATAAATCTCTCTTGGGTAGTTTGAGTTTGACGACCTGTGATGGTCTTTAACAGAGGTAAGATATCTTTTTTCCAATGTCTTTTTCACTTTTTATTAGTAACTAGTGTATGTGAAGGATATACAGGATATTCCTTTCAAAAATTGCAGGATAAAAGATGCTATTGAAAGGTATCTCGCTCTTATCAGGAATAAATATGCAGACCGGATTGAGGAAGTTATTCTTTATGGTTCAGTTGCACGTTCAGAAAATCATAAAAATCAGATGTTGACCTTTTGGTCATTGGAACTGATGAGAGCTACGAAGTGGAGTTTGAGATAATTGGGATGAGTTTTGATGTATTGATGGAAACAGGGATAGAGATATCGCCAAAATATCGATCAAGAAGACAATTTAATGAATATTGTTCATTCTCATTTCTTCAGAATGTTATTAATGAGGGAGTGCAGATTGCCTGAATACCCCGGGGGAATCTGATGTCACCATATCCTCCAGCCTTTGGAAAATGACCTCCTCTGCAGTATACCCGCTCAGGTTCTTGCATCTGAACCTCCTGTTAAAAGGACAGACAAAAGAAACAGACAAATACCATCAGAATAGATTGTAACAAGATCAATGATGAACCCAACCTGCTCATACTTAGTAGGATTTGCCGTACGAGGGTAAATACGGGAATGTGTGAATTATACCGATGAATAAAACCTAAACAGATAGAGATGAACAGGCCATACAATTCTGCCGGGGCACTCATCCTCATGCTTGTGATCCTTTGTAGTATACCAGTTATTTTGGCAGAAAATTATGAAAATACGACAGTATATCCTGATGAAACAGCAACGTTGGGATTTTCATCTCCTGATCCATACCTGGTTCGTATTGGTGTCCTTGCAAATCGGGGAGACGAGATTGCACTACAGGAGTGGGGACCTGTTGCTTCCTATCTGACCGCGAAACTTACCCCGTTCCAATTCATCATTGTGCCACTTGATTTCGAGGCGATAATCCCTGCCGTTAAGAACCGTGAGGTCTCCTTTGTCACGGCAAACCCCTCGATATATACCTACTTTGAATATTATGGCATGGCCCAGAGGATCGCAACCCTGCAGGTACCCGGAGTTCCAGAACCACAACCAGTCTTTGGCGGGGTCATCTTCACAAGGGCAGACCGGGATGATATTTTAACCATTCGTGATCTTCAAGGGAAACGGTTTGCTGCAGTCAACCCCACCTCTCTTGGCGGCTGGCATGCAGGCCTGCTTGAGATAATGGACGCAGGGATTAATCCATATAAGGACTTCTCACACCTCAATTTTCTCCAAACACATGATGCTACGGTTTTTGCGGTGATCAACCGGGAGGCTGATGCCGGAACCGCACGGTCCACCCAACTGGAGCGGATGCAGGGGGAGGGTCTGATAAACCTCTCAGATATCAGGGTGATAAACAGCAGAGAGATGGAATACCCTGATTATCCGTATCTTCTGTCAACAAAACTATACCCGGAGTGGCCAATGGCAACCGTTGCCGGAACTGACCGCGAACTGAGTAAAAGAGTATCAGTCTCTCTCCTTATGATGGATGAAAATGATCCTGCCGCCCTGGCGGTTCACGGGGCAGGCTGGGCTATCCCACAGGATCACTCATCGGTTCATGAGTTGCTCCGCAGGTTACAGATAGCACCCTATGACCAGTATGGAAGAACAACGGTGCAGGAGGTTATCAGCCAGTACTGGCATACGATCCTTGCTATACTACTGGTACTCCTGACCCTCTCTCTTCTTCTATTCTCTACCTGTCGGACAAAAAAGGAACTCTCTCATTCGTTAATGCGAGTTAAAGAAAGCGAACGAATGATGACTACCCTCATCAGTAACCTGCCCGGATTTGTGTACCGGTGTGCCAATGATCCCAACTGGACAATGGAATATATCAGTGAGGGATGCCATGACCTGACCGGGTATGCTCCTGATGATTTTATAGGGAATAAGACTCTTTCATATAACGATATTGTTCACCCTGACTATCAAAAAATCCTCTGGGAAAAATGGCAGGAAGCCCTCACACGGCATGATTATTTCGAAAATGAATACCCGATAATTACCCGTTCAGGAGAGATCAGGTATGTCTGGGAACGTGGCCTTGGTATCTTCTCTGACGATGGAAAACTGCTTTTTCTTGAAGGATTCATATCAGATATCACCGACCGGAAGAAAACGGATGAGGCACTGCGAGAATCATACCAGAAGATCCGTCTTTTAACGAGCCTTACCAGGCATGACATATTCAATCATCTGACTTCGATGCAACTGTACCATTCCCAGGCTCTTGAAGAAGAGAACGATGATGAATGGAGAGATTATATATCCAAGGCCACAGCGGCAGGATCACGGATTGAAGCAGCAATCGGATTTACCCGTGAGTATGAGGATTTTGGGATTGCAGGCTCGGGGTGGAATTCGATATCTGCTGTTATTGAGTCAGCAACTGGTGAGATCTCGCCGACCGGAGTGACAATAGAAAACAGAGTGCCACCAGGTCTTGAGATCTATGCTGATCCGATCATCCGTAAAGTCTTTTCCACCCTTCTTGAGAATGCTATCCGGCATGGAGGCTCTGTATCCAGGATTTCATTCTTCTCAGAGGAGTCGGAGGGTGAATTGTTACTTTCCTGTGAGGATGACGGGGTTGGTGTACCTGATTTGGAAAAATGTTTGATATTTGACCGAGGATATGGAGCCAATACAGGGATTGGGTTATTCCTCTCAAGAGAGATGCTCTCTATCACCGGTCTTTCTATCTGTGAGACCGGGGTCTGGGGTCAAGGTGCACGATTCACAATCCGGGTACCGGGTGGAAAATGGAGAATAAAAAATGAGTAATTGTGCTTCATTATACCACCACCATTGCTTGTTGAGAGGGATCTTGATGCTTCATTGCAATTTTTTAACTGTCACATGATAGTGCACCGAGGAATATAATTATTCAGAGACAGGATACCAGGGAATCATTCCGGCTTATACCTGGACTCTATACAGATGATCGCTGGCAATAAGGACTGATTTCTCTTCATCATCTTCAATAGAGATGAACTCAATCTCGTCAGGGTCGAGGATATCCCCCATAGAAAAACCCTTGTCATGCTCTACAATAGGATATTCCTCTCCACAATTCTCAATAATACCGGAAAATTTCTCCGTTCTGAACGATCCATCTTTGTTGTAAATTATGATTTCACCGATAAAAATACGATCCTTCTGTTCAGTGATATTCATTACAATAGATCCCTGTGATCCTTCAACAAATCCGACATCCTCGATGTGGGCAGTTAAAAAAGTATTATTTCCGCTTGGAGAAGATTGAGAATGGTCGCTTTAGATGTGAGAACGGATCATAGACAGGTTCATTCTGAAAGATACCCTCAGAAGCGCTTTTGACATCTTCAATAGTGAAAAAAGAGTTTGGATTGAAATCACGAATTAACGGAATGAGATATGGAATTTTTGATCGCTTTACTACCATATAGATAATGGTAACATTGCCATATGCTCCATGTGCAGAAAAATTCGTAACCCCATATCCGTACTGACGAAGCCGCCTGATAAAATCATCTGCAGGTTTTGAGGAAATCAGCCTGATAATAGCAAGGCCAAGTCTCATTCTCTCCTCTATTACCATCCCGATATAGGTCCCTGCAGCAAATCCACCACCATATGCGATATAACACACCGGATTTGTGATATTTCCCAGAACCTGACCAATAGCCAAAAGCCAGATGATCACCTCAAAAAAGCCAAATACCGGAGCAATATATTTAAATCCACGCGATATGAGAATGAATCTGATTGTTCCAATCGAAACATCACATATCCTGGCAAAAAATATCATGAGTGGGATTATCACGAAGGCAAACAATTCGGAGGAAAAAAATGTGGTGTCCATCTCTGTAATCCTGTTCATAGTAATTATGCTTGGGGGAGATAAGGATGACCTGATATCAGGGAGGAGGATCAAACCGCAGTATTGGGCATTTTCATAAGGGAATTATCAGAATATCGGCATAGTACTCATTTGTGACATAAACATAATCAGAATGAACCTGAAAGCATTCTGGCATTCATTAAGGATATCCGTAACATTTTTATTATTACGGATATCCTTATTATATGCACAATGGACCCAACCTCAACACTCAGATTATCGTTAGGATTTGTATCAACTGCAATCAGTATGCTCTTTGGAACAGACCGGGGACGCAAAAACCTCAGTCCGGGAGCCATTGAAATATTATACACATCCTACTTCTCCCCCGTGTGCATGGGTGACATTGCAGGGATGCTTGAGATTGCCCCCAGTTCAGCAACTGATCTGGTAAATTATCTCGAGCGACAGGGTTATGTGACCCGTGTTCAGGATCCACAGAACCGGAGAGTAATCCGGGTAATTCCTACAGAGAAAGGAGAACTCTGGGTACTGGACACGGAAGAGAAGATCTACGGATTTCTTGAGTCTCACCTGTCAAATCTCTCACCAGATGAACAGGTGCAGTTTGCCAGTCTTTGTGCAAAATTTTCAGGGGTGTCTGATGGCATCTCCTTTATTGCATCGATATCATCATTCAGGCAGGACCGGGGGAAGAACCGGATTTCTCTCATAACACGAAAAGAGGGAAGACTCCTCAGGCTTGAAGAAGTTGTTGATGACCGCTACAGTGGAAATCAGGAATCATATATCCCCAGGGAAGTATCAATCATGTTTGAAACAAGAGTTCCAGAAACAGACGACGGAATCCAGGATGAATGCACGGTTGTTGCATATGATCAGATGCAACGCAGCCTGCGGGACCAGGGCCATCTCCCGGTCGATGACCTGATCAAAAGCGGGAGAGATGGAGACCATGCTCTTGAAGTAGGCCCAGGCCCAGGATATTTCGGTCTTGAATGGCTGAAAAAGACGAACGGAACCACTCTTACCGGTCTTGAAATCAGCCCGGCCATGATCCAGGTTGCGGAAAAAAATGCACATGACTACGGACTTGAAGATAGAGTAGAATATAAAGAAGGAAATGCTCTACAGATGCCATTTTCTGCTGATTCATTTGATCTGGCATTTTCCAACGGCTCACTTCATGAGTGGGAGAATGCAGGGCAGGTATTCTCGGAGATGC
>Ga0351896_1038_pt1 | contig 43509 bp, 42 predicted proteins | sample BONcelHT113001C3_FD_205821 | JGI IMG/M metagenome (GOLD analysis project Ga0351896, IMG submission 205821) | Enriched cells from coal bed in the Powder River Basin, Montana, United States - BONCAT cells T11 rep1 HSBNCT.T11.300.1.C3 ...
GCTTTTGATGTGTTGACTGCTCTCAAGTTTATGCTTTGACATATCGTCCAGTTCAGTTAGGACGCGGCCAATCATTTTGGCGATCAATTCAAGACGCGGAAGCTCATTTGTCGTGTATGAACCAACCAATGTGCCATTTCGCAAGACAGTGATTCTGTCACAGATTTCATAGACCTGATCAAGAAAGTGGGTAATAAAAATAATTGCCACACCTTGTTTTTTCAATTTTCGCATAACGTTGAACAATTGCGCTGTTTCATGTGTTGTTAAACTGGATGTAGGTTCATCCAAAATCAATATCCTGGTATTTGAAACATCCAATGCTCTCGCAATGGCTGCCATTTGTTGGATGGCGACAGAAAATGATCCAAGAGGTTGGGTAACATCAATGTCAACATCCAACTCTTTAAGGAGTTGTTTTGCTTGATTGTTGGTTGATTTCCAATCAAGGCTTCCCATCTTTAAAGGAGCCCTGCCAATCATTATATTTTCTGCGACAGTCAAATTCAGGCATAAGTTAATTTCTTGATACACCGTGCTAATACCCAGCTCTTCAGCATTCTGGGTCGATTTAATGACGACTTCTTTTCCTTCGATTTCTATCGTTCCTTTATCCGGACGTTCGACACCCGTCAAGACTTTGATCAGGGTTGATTTTCCGGCACCGTTTTCGCCAAGCAAGGCATGCACTTCCCCTTTTTTGAGCGTGAAATCCACATTTTCGAGCGCCTGAACACCCGGAAAATACTTGTGGATACCTCTCATTTTCAAAATTTCATTTTCTAAATCTGCCATAATCTACCTCGGTCTTGAACTAATGACCATTTTCTTCATCGCGATTTTGCTGGGAAGCGGCGAAATCGCCGCTTCCCATTTTGTTTTGCTTACAAATTAGTGTTCCTGGTGATGAAAAAGGTTTGATTAGTAAGTGCGGCTTGGGAAGATTGCTTCAGCGTCAGCCTGATAGAAAATACCTTCTTGTGAAGGAATCCATGCGGGCAGTTTCTCGCCGTTGAGGGCTTTCAAAGCAGCTTCATAAACCTGAGGAGCCAGAAGAGGGTTGCATTCGAGAACGGTATTGATGTCACCAGCAATCATACCTTTGAATGCACCAGCGGTGCCATCAACAGTGATGATCTTAATATCAACACCGGGGACCATACCGGCTTCTTTGATGGCCAAAGCGGCACCAAGGCCCATTTCGTCATTCTGAGCGAATACACCCTGAATGTCTTTGGAGGTCTTCAAGAAGGCAGCCATAACGTCTTTACCTTCAGTAGCGCTCCAGTTGGCGGTTTGTGATTGGGTAACAGTAATTCCGCAGGAAGTCATTGTTTCGCGGAAGCCAGTGCCACGATCTTTTGCAGCAGAAGAACCAACATTACCAACCAACTCGACAACATTTTTAGATTCACTGCCTTCGAGCAATTTGCACATTTCGAGACCGGCATTCTGGCCTTCAAGTGCGAAATCAGCACCAATGTAGGTGGCATAGAGATCGCTTGAGGCATCAATGCGGCGATCTTCAATGACAACAACTTTACCGGCAGCTTTGGCTTCTTTCAAAACATCATCCCAACCAGTGGTTTCAAGCGCTGCAAGTACAATGACGTTAACTTCAGGATCGGCAATGAAATTGCGGAAAGCTGAAACCTGGTTTTCGAGTTTGTTCTGGGCATCATAGAATTTCAAGGTTAGGCCTAAAGTTTCGGCAGTTTCTTTGAAGGATGCAGTGTTCGCAGCACGCCAGCCACCTTCAGAACCAGTCTGGATAAAACCGACTGTCATGTCTGCATAGGTATAAACCATTGCTTCTTCGGTAGCGACAGGTGCTTCGGTAACAACAGGTGCTTCGGTTGCGACAGGTGCTTCAGTGGCCACAGGGGCAGGTTGGCAAGCAGCCAACATCATTACCAAGACGATTACTACTGCAAATACTTTGAAAAGCTTATTCATTTTTTCCTTCTCCTTGTGTAAAGTCAAATAATTGAGTTAAAATTGACTTGCGCGAAAACTCCTTTATGCAAATAAAGGTTTTCGTCGTACCGGGAAATGCTCTGGCTGGTCCTCAATCAATTAGAGCATTTCCTTTTTAATTCTCAGTCTGATGTAAATCACCTCCTTTATCGTTTATGAACTTTGACGAATGATCAGTTCTGGCTGTATCGTTATGTACTTTGGCTCTACGAAGATGTTTTCATTGATCTTGTGTTCAATTTGTGAAGCCAACTCAGCAACAGCAACCCTACCCAATTCGTCCTGATTTTGATAAACAGTGGTCAAAGGTGGACAGTAAAATTCAGAATCAGCAATACCGTCAAACCCAACCACTGATAGATCACGTGGTATTTCCTTGCCAATTTCGAGCGATGCTTGAAGCACACTCAAAGCCATTTGATCATTGCCTACAAACACGCCGTCCATCTCGGGGAACTTATCTAACAATTCTAAGAACGCAGAACGACCACTTTTAGGAGACCAGTTGCCCAGAGTACACATTTGTTCTGATACCTGCATACCTGCTTCTTTTAGTGCGGTTTCCCAACCCAGTTTACGCTGCCTTGCTTCCCACCAATCCAACGGACCTGCGATGTGACCAATGTGCTTCCGTCCTATTTGGATAAGATGTTCAGTGGCTGCTTTGGCACCGCTAAAGTTGTCTGTGGTGACGACGGTGACCTGATTCTGTTCTTCCATAGTGATAAAGAGCACAGGGATATCAAGGTCAGGCATCATGTCTTTTAACCAGTAACGATTATCTTCAATTTCAGGGGCAGCCCAAATGATGCCATCCACCTGGTGAGATTTGAACCACTGCAACAGCGGTTTAACATTATTCGAATTAAAACTTGCCAATTCCTTGAGTAAAAGACCGTAACCCAGTTCTTCTGCCATGCTGGTGATGCCGCTCAATGTACGAGAAGGTCCGATGAAACGTAATCCGGCTGTAACCACCCCAAAGAGGTAACTTTTCTGGCGGCTCAGGCTTTGGGCGATGGCACTGGGTTGATAATTCAACTCATCCATAATACTTTTTACCCGCTTGCGTGTCTCGTTTGAAACATCTTGTCGGTTATTAATGACCCGAGAGACAGTCTGTTTAGAAACCCCTGCCATTTTAGCAACTTCATAGATGGTGGTTTTGATTTTGTCGGTCAAGGTTTCCTCAGTTAGGGGGTGTTTTGTAAGTGTTATCGGTACCGTGACCGATAACGTTACCGGTCACGAACATAATAGCAAATTCATTTATCGAAGTCAATAGGTTTAAGGCAATCTGACATTTAATGTCCGATTATATTATAAATTTTTAATGTATCCAAAAAAGGTCTACGGGATGTGTTACATCATGCTTTACTATTGACGGTTTCTTGTCTCCAGCCGCTCGCAACAGAATCAAGGCTTCTATAAAAACAAAACCACCCTGTTTGATGAGTGGTTTTGTTGATCATAATGTGAGCAGAATATGTAGAATTAGCTCTTGTTCTTTTGGTAGACATCAAATAATACTGCCGCTAAAAGCACAAGACCTTTAACTACTTTTTGCCAGTCAATTCCTAGACCCATAATTGACATACCATTATTCATCACACCGATGATAAATGCGCCAACCACTGCACCGATTACTTTGCCAATACCACCACTTGCAGATGCGCCGCCAATAAAACAGGCTGCTATAACGTCCAGCTCCATGCCATCACCAGCATTTGGTGTGGCACTATTAAGCCGGGCAGTAACGATCAGACCAGCTAAAGCAGAAAGCACACCCATATTAACAAAGGTAGCAAATAATAATCTGGGCGTATTGACACCAGACAATCTTGCTGCTTTTTCATTCCCGCCTAAAGCATAAATACGACGACCAATCACTGTTTGACTGCTAACAAACGAATAAAAAGTTATCAGCACAAAAAGTAAAACAAGTACATTTGGCAATCCTCTATACGACGCCAGAATGTAGCACAATCCCATAATAGCTGCAGAAACGATTATATTTTTAAGCACAAATATGAAAATCGGAAGAACCTCAAATCCATATTTTCGCTCATTTAATCTTGTTTTATAGTCTAAAAATACCAATGCCAAAGAAAGGATTGCTCCAATGATGATCGTGGTGAGATGAATTCCTGGAACGTTGAAAAAATCAGTGATAAATCCTGTACTAATTTTCTGGAACCCGGTTGGAAATGGTCCAATCGACTCGCCTTGAAGTAAAACAAAAGTCAAACCGCGGAAAATTAACATACCGGCCAATGTAACAATGAAAGCTGGAATCTTGACATAGGCAACCCAATACCCTTGCCATGCGCCAACAGCAGCTCCCAAAATCAAACAAATAGCAACGGTGATTATCCAGTTGACATCCATCTTTACGATGAGTACCGATGCAACGGCTCCGATGACTGCCACAATAGATCCTACTGATAGATCAATCCACCCAGAGATGATAATCAACAACATACCTAAAGCCATGGCGATGATGTAACTGTTTTGAAGCACCAAATTGGTAATGTTGACAGGTTTAAACAGAATTCCTTTTGTAAGAATTTGGAACAAAATCATGATCACGACAAGTGCAATTAACATGGCGTAGTCACGAATATTATTTTTTAAAAAGGAAGTTAAACTTTTCATAATTCAGTCACCTCTTGAGTCATGATGTGTTTCATTACAATTTCCGGGGTAGCTTCTTTTGCAGGCATCTCGCCAACAATCTTCCCCTCGCGAACAATATAAATGCGATCGCAGATACCCAAGACTTCAGATAATTCTGAAGAAATCAAAATAATTCCTTTGCCCTCGCTGGCAAGCCGATTAATGATGGTATAGATTTCATATTTTGCACCAACATCAATACCTCTGGTGGGTTCATCCAGGATTAAAACATCCGGGGTGGCAAACAACCACTTACTTAACACAACCTTCTGTTGGTTTCCACCAGACAGATTGACAGTGAGTTGTTGCAAACTGGAGCATTTAATATTTAACTTCTCGCGATAATCACTTGTGACTGACATTTCTTTGGGCTGATTAATCACAATTCCATTGGATATGGCTTTTAAATTTGCCAGCGTGATATTTTCTTTAATATCCTGAATCAACACCAAACCATATGCTTTTCGGTCTTCTGTTGCATATGCAATACCATTTTCGATTGCTTTATCAATTGAACTAATGTCTATTTCTTTGCCTGATTTGTATGCAAACCCAGAAATATGTTTACCGTAAGAACGGCCGAAAATGCTCATGGCTAATTCAGTTCTTCCTGCACCCATCAAACCCGCAAGGCCGACGACTTCTCCTTTGCGAACATTGATGTTTACATTAGAACTCACTTTTAGATCTGAATGAATAGGATGATAAACATTCCAATCTTTAACTTCAAAAATCACTTCGCCAATTTCATGTTCGCGTGGAGGAAACCGGTGTGTTATATCACGTCCCACCATGCCGCGAATGATCCGATCTTCAGTGATTTTGTCTGTTTTGCAATCTAACGTTTCAACAGTTGCTCCATCTCGCAATATTGTGATGGAATCAGCAACCTTTGATATTTCATCAAGTTTATGAGAAATCAGAATGGAAGATATTCCATGAGATTTTAACTGAAGGAGTAAATCAAGCAGCTTATCACTGTCTGTTTCATTCAATGATGCAGTAGGCTCATCCAAAATCAAAAGTTTTACTTTTTTTGCCAACGCCTTTGCGATTTCAACCAGTTGTTGTTTTCCAACGCCCATGGTTGAGACGATTGTATTGGGATTTTCGTGTAACCCGACTTTCTTTAAAAGTTCAATACTTTTTGATACCGAGGCGTTCCAATTTATCACACCTCTTTTACTCTGTTCATTCCCTAGGAATAAATTTTCTACAATTGACATTGTAGGTATCAGAGCAAGTTCCTGATGAATAATCACAAGCCCTATCTCTTCAGAATGGCTGATGTCTTTAAACCGACATTCATTGCCCTGAAAGTAAATCTCCCCTTCATAAGTACCATGCGGATAAACACCACTCAACACTTTCATCAATGTCGACTTGCCAGCACCATTTTCTCCGACCAAGGCATGAATCTCACCTTCGGTAACGCTGAAGTTTACATTATCAAGTGCCTTCACTCCGGGAAATGTCTTGGTGATATTGCGCATTTCCAAAATGACATCAGCCATGGTTGAATTGTCCTTAATAAATAATATTTTAGAAATTATAGTGCAGAACTTCTAATTAACGCAATCAGAAAATTCATGAAGCAGAGGGAAAACCCTCTGCTTCATGATGGTCAAAAAGTCTACTTCAGGTCTTCAGCTTTGATGTAACCGCTGTCAACAAGTTCTTTTTGGTAGTTGCTGACATCAATGCTAATCGGGATCAAAAGATAAGAGGGGACAATTTTGACTTCATTGTTATAGGTTTCAGTGTCATTAATTTCAACTGTCTCACCCTTGAGGGCTTGATCAACCATCTTGGCAGTCTGGGCAGCAAGTACACGAGTGTCTTTGAAGACGGTGTAGGTCTGTTCGCCAGCAATCATTGATTTGATGGAAGCAACTTCTGCATCCTGTCCAGTGACAACCGGGCATTTCAATTCGGGTGTGCAATAGCCAACACCCTTCAATGAAGAGAGGATACCGATGGAAAGACCATCATAAGGGGATAAAACGCCATCGATTTTTTCATCGGTGTAAAAAGCGCTCAGGAGGTTGTCCATACGAGACTGGGCAGTTGCTGCAAGCCAGCGTAAGGTTCCAACTTTGTCCATACCCATTTGACCACTCTGAACAACCACAACACCACTATCGATGTAGGGTTGAATAACAGACATGGCGCCATCATAGAAATAGAAAGCATTGGTATCGTCAGGTGAACCACCGAAGAGCTCAATATTGAATGGGCCAGTGGCGCCATCTAATACACCGAGACCCGTGAGGAGCTGGGTACCCTGGATGACACCCACACCGAAATTATCGAAGGTGGCGTAGTAATCCACATTCTCGGTCTTGGTGATCAAACGATCGTAGGAGATAACCAAAACACCGGCATCGCTGGCTTTTTGGAGCACATCAGACATGGTTGAGCCATCAACAGCCGCAATCACGAGAACATCGGCACCCTTGGTGACCATGTTTTCAATCTGGGCTAATTGATTGGCAATGTCATTGTCTGCAAACTGTAAATCAGCTTTGTAACCCAATGCTTCAAAGGATTTAACCATGCTCTCGCCGTCAGAAATCCAACGGGTTGAAGTTTTGGTAGGCATAGAAATACCGACCATTTTAACATCAGATTCCGCTGCGGGTGCGCCGCAAGCAGCAAGCACAAAGCTTAAAAGAATTACCAGTGCAACTAACTTGTAAAGAATACTTTTGGACATTTCCTTCTCCTTGAATGAAAATATTGGTTTTGTTGACGCTATTTCAAATATATCTGGTCTTTTTGAAAACACCGTCTTCGACCTTGTTACTGTATCTTGTGTTGTGTTCCTCACCTCCTTTACATTACCTCACATTATGAAAGATTGAAGTAATAAATGGTTATGTATTTCGCACAGTGCTTTCGCGAACTACAAGAATCGGTTTGATTATTGTTGGCGTTAGCTGCATAGATTTGTTTTCCAGTCTGGCTTGTATCATTTCGGCCATTTTTTGAACCGCTAATGCACCAGATAATTGAAGATCTTGAAAAATCGTTGATAATGACGGGTATAAATAAGCGGACTCTAATAAATTATCAAATCCAATCACCGCCAAATCTTCAGGTATTTTTAATCCGCGCTTCAAAGCAACTCTGAGAGCACTCTGTGCCATCTGGTCGTTTCCGACAAAAACCGCATCCATTTGAGGGTAGGAATCAAAAAGCTGGAAAATTGCCTGTTCTCCACTAGCAGATGACCAATTGCCTTCCCTGCAATGCTCTTCTTTCGGATCAAAGCCTGCAGCAATCAGGGCATCCTGCCAACCCAGCTTTCGTTGGCGAGCTTCCCACCATTCAAGAGGGCCAGAAATGTGTCCGATATTTTTCTTTCCCAGGCTCACTAAATGTTCAGTAGCCATTTTTGCGCCAAGATAATTATCCACCGAAACAAAATTTACATTATCTCGATTTCCCATGGTTAAGAAGATGATGGGAATATTGATCTTTGGAAGGAGATCATCGAGCCAACTTCGATTGTCACCTATTTCAGACACTGCCCAAATGATGCCATCCACCTGGTGAGAATCAAACCACTGAAAAACGGGTTTGACATCGTCAGCGCTTTCAATTTCTTTGAGAAGTAATCCATAACCTAATTCTTGAGCCTTATTCGTAATACCATTTAAAGTTCTTGACGGACCGATGTATTTGAGCCCTGATATCACCACGCCAAAGAGAAAACTCTTTTGACGGCTTAGACTTTGAGCGATTGCACTGGGGTGGTAGCTCATCTCAACCATAATCTTTTTTACACGCGAACGGGTTTCGTCTGCGACATCTTGACGATTATTTAACACACGCGAAACAGTCTGCCTTGAAACCCCGGCTTTTGCGGCAACATCATAAATTGTTGTCTTATTTTTATCAGCCAAAGGTTCCTCAAAATTGATCAAGGTATGGAAGTTGTGAGCGCTCACGTGAGCGCTCACGAACATAGTAGCAAATTCATTTATCGAAGTCAATAGGATAGAGGCAACTTACCTGGCCAATTTACAAGGTTAAACGGTTAACCTGTCAAATTTTTACAGAATCATGGGTTATTGTTGCCTGTCATTTTGTTTTCGAACCGATTGACTTCATCAGAAAACCTTCATTTCTTCACTATCCCAAAAAAAGAACCGGGCGATTTCTGCCCGGCTCTCACATTTTCGATTTTTGCAATTATGGATTTCCGGCCACAATCTTCATGCTCAATTCTTCTCCAAATAACTGTCCATCGCTGTTGACCAACCGCCAATAGCTGCTGTATTTACCTTCTGAAGCAGGTGCCGTAAATGTCACCGTTACCTGAACGGAAGTACCCGGTTTAACCTCATTGGGAAGGTATACATAGAGCATCTCTTTGGCATCTTTCACCCCCTCCAGATACGCCAGGCGATAGGATGTCTTCCAGGTGGTGGTGCCAATATTCTTGATGGCCCAAACTTTTACCACGGTGGAGCCCGGTTTGACAATCGTGCCGTCAGGGATAGTGACATCAGATACGTAGACGGCTTTATCATCCACCGATCCCTGCGGATCAACACGAACTGTGGCTGTCGGTGCAGCGTCAGTTACAGCGATGGTGGGTGTCGGCGGCTCCATGGTTGGTGTGGCTGTGGGCTCGGAGGTCGGTGTGGCTGATGGCGTAAGCGCCGCATTTTGGGTAAACTCAGCCTGGATGGTGGCTGCGATTTGGGTAATTTTGACTGCCGGGTCTTCGGTGGGTGTTGCTGCAGCACATGCCGAAAGTAGTAAGGTGGTGAGGACGAGGGCAGCGATTCCCCCCCTGCTAATTTTTAATTTCATGATCGTTTTCCTTCTTTTATATCCAGTAGTATTTTCGAGACGTAATTGTCAGGCGAAACGATGCTATTGTCAAGGCACACCCATGAGGTGAAAATCAAAATCAGGGTAACTTTTTGTGTCATTCCTTTTAACATAAATCTCCTATAATTACTCCATGCCCTTTGAATTCCATTGCCATGAAGAAAATGGATTATCTCGGCCACATTTTTATTGAGACAAAAAGGCACGTGGCCAAATATGTAGACCTGACAGATAAAGAAGTCTAGCGCATCGAGCTCATTATCAAACGAGGTTCAAAAGCCCTGTTTAACACTCTCGCCGTGGATCATATGTACTCCTTGATGGTCTTGGATGGCATTCCACACGTGCATTTACCTGTCATTGGTCGCCACCGCGGTGCACCGCTGTAGTATTGGGGCTCGAATGGCCAGACACACCTGAGCGTGGAAAAGCAGAGATAATAAAGTCTGCGAACCTATATAATGGTGAATGCCAGATCAGTTTGAACTTGGCTCTGAAGCCAAGAGGAGGTCGCTCTATGTTCCACAAGATAATGTCAATCAGTATCCTGCTTCTATTAATGGCACTTTCTGGCTGCCAAAAGGCGGATAAAATGCAAAAGATTTCACAAATCGCTTATGTTTCTGAATCAGGCACCATCTTGCCTGAACTGCAATGGCATGAAAAATTCATCGTTCAGCAAAATTCAATCACCTTTACGCGCTCAGGCAATGCAGACGCGAGCGAAGTAAACGCCGGCAGTTGGCCGGTGCCTTTCGATTCAGAAGCTTTACTAAACCTCTTTGAAACCCTTGAAAATGTCGATTTGACCAAAATTGACCGCATCGATCCCGTTGACCAACCGGATGGCGGTGGAAGCGAGTATTATCAGTTGACATATTCAAATAACAAAACATGGTCGCTTGAATATTCTCTCGGCGCCACCTACACCAACGGCGAATGGATCACCCAACCGGTGCAAGATTTTTTAAAGACGCTTCAACTACCTATTGAAGCGTCCAACAGGTATAAATGATGAACGATAGAATCGAACTCTTCAATAAAAAACAACCTGTTCTCTTAATTTCGCTCTTTCTTCTGCTGGTGGGCGGCGGCGCGCTTTATTTGCTCTTCAACTACATTTACCCAAAACTAGGTGGATTCTTTAACCTAAAGGTCACGGCGGTGGTGTCAATTGTTGCCATCGTCATCTGGACAATCTTCATCGTTATCAGACACTCCTCCAGAAAAAAACCAGGTTTAATCATTGATTCAGAGGGCATCACCAACCGCACCAATATCACCAGCACCGAGTTCATCCCCTGGAGAGACATCACCGGCTTCAAAGAAATCGACGGAAGCTTTAAGCACAAATTAATTGTGGTTGAGCTCAAAAACCCTGGCGCATACATCAATAAAACGCCAAAGATGAGCGCCAGCCGACAGGTTCAGTATCGCCAAACCGGTTCTCCCATCTTGATCACCGCCACCACTCTGGAGTACGATCCAAATCGGCTTGTAGCACTGCTCAAAGAACGTATTAAGAATTAAGGACTCTCATCTCGAAATAACACGCCAAAACACTAATCTTCTAAAAGCCCAACCATTTGCTATAATTAGCTACTTATCTTATCTTGGTCAGGAATCAATCTTTATGGGTCACAAAATTTACTTTGCCGATAATCTCGGTATTTTACAGTCTTTGCCCTCTGAATCAGTAAGCCTTATTTATATCGACCCCCCCTTTAACACCGGTAAAACCCAGGCCCGCACACAAATCAAGATTGAGAAATCTGATGATGGTGACCGCACTGGTTTCGCCGGTCAGCGCTATAACACTGTAAAGATCGGCTCTCAAGCCTACAGCGATACTTTTGACGACTTTCTGAATTTTCTTGAACCGCGTCTGATAGAAGCCAGGCGAATTCTCAAACCCAATGGCAGCCTCTACTTTCACATTGATTACCGTGAAGTGCATTACTGCAAGATACTTCTCGACCAGATTTTTGGACGTGAAAGTTTCTTGAATGAGATCATCTGGGCTTATGACTATGGTGCGCGCACCAAAAAGAAGTGGCCGCCCAAACACGATAACATCCTCTGGTATGCCAAGGACCCTGAAAATTACATCTTTAACGTGGATGAGATTGAGCGCATCCCCTACATGGCGCCCGGCCTGGTCGGACCCGAAAAGGCAGCCCTCGGTAAACTGCCGACAGATACTTGGTGGCATACGATCGTACCAACGAACGGCAAAGAGAAAACCGGCTATCCCACACAGAAACCTCTGGGCATCATCCGCCGCATTGTGGCTGCCTCATCAAACCTGGGCGACACCGTGCTTGACTTTTTCGCAGGCAGCGGCACCACCGGTATGGTCTGCCACGAACTTGGCCGCGACTTCATCCTGGTCGACAGCAACCCGCAGGCGATTGAAACCATGAAACTCCGCTTTGATGGCCTGTATGGGATTGAGTGGGTTATTCCCGAGATTGATCAATAAAACATTCCAATAAAAAGTAAAAGAAAAGATCTCAGCCTCATCCAACCCGGATGACTTGGTGCTTGACTTCCGCGATCTTTGCGCGAGCAGCGGCACCATACGGAATGATCTGCCGCGAACTTGGCCGTGACTGCATCCTGGTCGACAGCAACCCGCAGACTATGAAACTCCGCTTTGATGGTGTGAATGACATTGAATGGAGAGTCTACTCAATGCGAGAAGAGAAAACAAACTTTTACCTGAGACCTTTATCGATAAAGAACTCTTTATACGCCATGTCTTCTTGAAGGATATGATGAGTCCACCAATCGGTAAGAAAACCATACAGAACTCCCGCCTGTTGCTCAGTATTCTTCCCCAATTCTTCATACAAGTCCATCGTTTTCACTTGAAAATCAAGATGTCTTTTTTTATGTTCTCTAATTTGAGGGAAATCGTAAGTTTCCATCAGTTTCTCTTCGGTTTTAAAATGCACTTGCGCGTAAGTGGTCATTTCTTCCAAAATACTTTTGATTATTTCTGAGTGGATACTGTTCGTCTCAGAAACCTGGATCAACCGGTTAAGAAGGTTGATCAATTTTAGGTGCTGGATATCCAGATCTTTAATCCCGACACTGAACCGACCAGACCATTGCAATGGCTCCCTTTTTATTCCACTTTTTTGAAAATCCATAATTAATTTAGACTCCAGATCCATCTTAATGTCCTGCGGGAAAATTGAGTATCCGCAGTAGTTTTTATTATAAAGCCTCACCGATACAGGCAAGCTTATGCAGTGAAGACTGTGAATGTTGATAAGCGTCCTTCTATTACAAGCGTAGATTATCAAAAGAGAAAAGCTCTGGTAATAAAGTTCGACTAAAAATGGGATTAATAATGTTAAGGATTAGCAATTACTCATAAATAGCAAAACCCTTTTACTGGTTTTTTCAATTCATTTGTTAAATTATGTATCAATCGTGGCGCGGTTTACAAGCTAACCTACTCGCGAATAATAGAGGGGGCGGCAAGAAAAATAATAAGATTGTAGTTCACCATGACCAGTCATCCTTAACATTATGACCTTCGTAATTTGACATGACCCTTCAAACATGATAAACTGACGCTACAATTACATAGCCCCAAAACGGCACTTCTATCCAGAGAGGCGGAGGGATCGGCCCGACGAAGCCTCGGCAACCAGAATCGCGAAAGTGGTTTATGGTGCTAATTCCGACAGAAAAATCTGGAAGATAGGAGGGCAGCCGCAAGAACGTTGCCCCTCGTGTTTTCTCCGATAGGGGCAATCCATTTTAAAGGAGACTATCCCAATGGCTTCAAGCACTTTTATGGATTCACCCAGCTACAAATTTACCTCCGAGTCTGTGACCGAAGGTCACCCCGACAAACTCTGCGACCAGGTCTCGGATGCCGTACTGGATGCCTGCCTCGCGCAGGATCCGCGCAGTCGTGTAGCTTGCGAAACCGCCACCAAAACCGGCTTTGTCATGGTGCTTGGTGAAATTACCACCACCGCTTTCGTCAACTTTGATGATCTGGTGCGCAAGGTGGTCAAAGGCATCGGCTACGATAACAGCGAAAAAGGCTTTGACGGCAACACCTGCGCCGTAATGAGCGCCATCGCCAGCCAATCGCCCGATATTGCCATGGGTGTGGATAAATCTTACGAGGCCAAGGGCGGTGAAGTAACCGAACAGGAACTCAACGAAATCGGCGCCGGCGACCAGGGAATGATGTTTGGCTACGCCTGCAACGAAACCCCCACCCTGATGCCCATGCCCATTTACCTGGCACACAAGCTCTGCCGCCGTCTTACCGAAGTGCGCAAAGATGGCACCCTGCCCTGGCTGCGACCTGACGGCAAATCTCAGGTGACGGTTGAATATGCCTACGGTAAACCCGCTGTCGTGGATACCGTGCTCATCTCTACCCAGCACGCCCCCGAAGTCTCACAAGAAGAGATCACCAAGAGTATCATCGAACATGTGATCACCCCCGTCATCCCTGCGGAACTGCTCTACAAGCAGCCAAAAATCTACGTCAACCCCACTGGCCGCTTTGTCATTGGCGGACCAATGGGCGATGCCGGCGTTACAGGCCGCAAGATCATCGTCGATACCTACGGCGGCATGGGCCGTCACGGCGGCGGCGCTTTCTCTGGCAAAGACCCCACGAAAGTGGATCGCTCTGCCGCGTATGCCTGCCGCTGGGTAGCCAAGAATGTGGTGGCTGCCGGTTTGGCTGACCGCTGCGAAATTCAGGTGGCTTACGCCATCGGTGTGGCCCACCCCCTCAGCATCAACGTTGAGACCTTCGGCACCGGCAAGATCGGTGACGCAGAGATCGCCGATTTGATCGCCAAGACCTTCGACCTGCGTCCCGGCGCCATCATCCGCGATCTTGACCTGCGCAAACCCATCTATCAGCAGACCGCCGCCTATGGCCACTTTGGCCGCGACGACGTTGACTTCACCTGGGAACGCACTGACCGGGCTGAAGCTTTGAAGAAAGCTGCCGGACTGTAAACTTTTTCTTAACCACGAAAATTTCTTGTAGGGACACGGCGCGCCGTGTCCCATTTTTATTGCATCTGCGAGTTGTGCATTATTGGCTCAGTAGTCCTATTTTGTTGCGTATTAAACTATCAATACAGCGAGAAGCGTAGGCATTCCTCCGCGATTTTTGCGCCCCCGAGCCGCGAATCGGCGAGTGGGGTTTCAAAACAAAGGAACGAATCAACTTAAAGAAATACAGAAAAGGAAAAATGGGAGAGTTGCAACTCGCCCTTACAAGAAAGATTTTTTCGCTTATTTCGAGTTGTTCGTGGTTAAAATGGTTTTATCGTTGACTATTAGTTTTTTTTCTTCTTGATCAAGCCGGGCAATCTCGGCCAGCATCGCTGGCGTCAGCGTCTTGATCGACAGAATGTGCCAGGTGACGCCGACGGCAATCAAGAACAGCAATGCTCGCAGCCACCAGCTTTCTACGGCGAAAATGGCAGAGGCGCTGATGGTGAGCCACAAGAAAGACACCGAAACCACCTTGGTTTGCAGCGGCACGGCGTGATAAAGGTGATAATTGCGAATGAGACGTCCGATCAAGGGATGGTTCATGATCCAGTTGTAAAGCCGGTTTGAACTGCGGGCGAAAGCAGCCGCAGCAAGTATATAGAAAATAGTGGTCGGCAAGACGGGTAGAAAAATGCCCAGCGTGCCAAGTGCCACGCAGGCGATGCCGCCGCTGATCAACAGAATTTGCTTGAGTTTTGACTTGTTCATGCCACACCCTCTCCAACAAGGGTATGCTGCATTATAACGAATCAAGCCTCAAAATAGCAAATCTGTTTATACAAAGATGGTCATGAGTTGCTAAAGCAGACTTAGAGCGTCAGTTACAGTAAAACTCATGCGCCTCGCCGCTGTTGATCGTGCCTGAATCCGTAGCGCCACCGCAACCCCAGGCTTTGTAGCTGTAACTGCCAGAACATACCTTGAGCGTTGTGATGCCGGTCGCCAGGTCAAAGCTATACGACATCGGCCCTGACAATTTAAGGGTCACATAACCGCCGGTGGTGTTGTCAATTTCGATGGATGAATTAATCTCACATGGAGGACTTGTGGGTGCAAGCGTTGCTTTTGGCGTTTTAGTATATGGCACTGCAGTGGGCCGAGGTGTGTTGGTACGCGTGGGAGTCAACGTAGGAGTGGGTGTTGGCAACTTTTCCGGGAGTAATAAATATCTCGCCAAATAAGTAGTACCCCGGTAGTAAGTCTCCCATCCATCGTTAAGACTCGATTCAAGCACATAACCTATCTCTACATTATGTTTTTCACCAATTTTCCAGCCATCCATAACCGCCCCAAACCAGACCCCCGGACGCGGAGTATCCGGTTCATTCTCAAAAGTGGTCTCACCCTGCTCCAGCCAATCTTCACGGTAAAAATTTTGCCCATCGATCGTGAAAATCCACTTGATTTTTTCCATGTTGTTTTCCAGGGTTGGCTGATCTTTCGCAACCCAACCTACTATAAACTGAATCGGTTGATCGTAGGCAAAGCTAACCATGTTGAGGTTTTGAGTTTCATCAAGAGCTTTAGATATTTCTTCTATGGGGATGGCCGAGTCGCATTCATCAATGAAGGTGCACGCAAATAACGTGACGGGGGGCAGCGGCGTTTTGGTCGGCGTAGGTGTGACGGTGGGTGTGGGCGTGGATGTTGCAGTATTGGTTGGCGTGGGCGTTTTGGTGGCAAACAGGTTCTGAATCCCCTGGGGTACCACGCTGCAGCTCAACCCCAATAAAAGCAGTGAAACCAGTACACCGGTAAAGACAGATTTCCTTAAACGGTTCATGGCCCCTCCAAAATTCAAAATTATCATAAACACTAACAGTGATAAATTAATTATAGTAAGGAAATAACACAATGCAACACTTACATTTTGCAACCTGTTTTTGGAAAAAAAATAACCGGCAATGCGTTTGACATTGCCGGCTGAATATTGCTAATCAAAATCAGGAAATAATTACGCGGTTTCTTCTTCAGGCTCTTCTTCCGCTTCTACTTCGCCGCCGAAGGTCAAGACCTCGCGCACCTGAGACCCGTGCATCTGCGGACCAATTATGCCCTTTTCTTCGAGCGTGTCGATCAGACGGGCAGAGCGGGTGTAACCAATGCGCATTTTGCGCTGCAGCATCGAAATGCTGGCCTTGTTCTCGCGGCGCACGATTTCCATGGCGTCTTCGAGCAGCGGATCGTTGGGGCGTGACCCGTCCTCAAACAATTCACCCTGCTTCAGAGGTGTGCCCGGGGTATACGGATCCATGATCATACTGTCGGGTTCCTGCCCGCCCTCTGCCTTGTAATTCATGGCGATCACGCGCCACGAATCCACCAGACGCTGAATCTCGGGGTCAGAGACGTAGACGCCCTGCAAGCGCACCGCAGCCGGGGCATCAGGCGCCTGGTAGAGCATATCGCCCTTGCCCAACAGCTTTTCGGCCCCAGGCTGATCGAGGATGACGCGGCTATCCATGTTTGAGGCGACCATGAAGGCCACCCTGGCCGGGAAGTTGGCCTTGATCAAACCGGTCACCACATCCACGGAGGGGCGCTGGGTGGCCAGAATCAGGTGAATGCCGGTGGCGCGGGCAAGCTGCGCCAGGCGGGTGATGCTGCGTTCGGTTTCATCCGGGGCGAGCATCATCAAGTCAGCCAGTTCATCAATCACAATCACCAAATAGGGGATGTGCTCCTCACCCTTTTTGTTAAAGTCCACAATATTACGCGCGCCGACTTTGGCAAACTTCTTATAGCGCGTGTCCATCTCGTGCAGACACCACTGCAAAGCGCCGACCACGCGGTCAGCTTCCACCACCACCGGTCCCAGCAAGTGCGGAATGCCGTTGTAGCCGGTCAGCTCTACGCGTTTGGGGTCAACCAGCAGCAGGCGCAAATCACTGGGAGAATTATTGAGCAGCAAGCTGGTGAGAATGGCGTTCACCAGCACAGATTTACCAGAATTGGTGGTACCCGCCACGAGCATGTGCGGCATGGCAGTCAGGTCAGCACAAATGGGCTTACCGGCCACATCCTTGCCAAGGGCAAAACGCAGCGATGATTTAATCCTGCGGAAAGCCTCGTTTTCAAGCAGCTCGCGCAGTGAGACGAGGGTCAATTCGGTGTTCGGCACTTCAATACCCACGTATGCCTTACCAGGTACGGGTGCCTGAATGCGGATGCTGGAAGCAGCCATCGCTAAAGCCAAATCATCTGAAAGGCTGACGATCTTTGAGACACGCACACGCGTTCTGCCGGTGCGATTTTCAATGAAATCGGGTTCCACGCCAAACTGCGTGACGGCAGGTCCGCGGTGGATTTCTACAATATGCCCTGGAGCGCCAAAAGAAGCCAGTGTCTCTTCAATGATGCGCGCGCGATCTTTATCATAATGTGATTGAATGCCAGCCGGGGTGGCAGGGTCAAGAATGTCGGAAATCGAAGGCATCGGCCAGGGTTTGGCATTCATGGCAGCCGTAACACCGGTGCGCACTGTTGGCAATGAGCCGCCGGAATCTTCTCTGGCGTTAAACTTGGGTTGAGGCGTAACCTTAACCGGTGCTGGTGGTACAAAATCTTCACGCCGTGCACGAACTTTGTTTGCCAGTGTGTTCTCTCCGTTCAAGTTGAGCGAACGAAAACCCTGCGGCAATACGGCTTCTTCTTCGGGCATTTCTGGTTGAACATTCGTGGGCGGGGAGTAGGGCCGCACACGTTCTCGCGGATAAGGGATGGATTTTTGCTCAGCCACGAATTTGCGAGGGCGACCGAAGATCCAACCGGCGAGCACAGGCATGGGCACATCCACGATGAACAAGACGGAAACGATCACCCAGGCCACCAGCACCACCGCTTCGCCAGCCGAACCCAGGCTGCCGCCGAGCAGGATGTCAATACCAGCGCCGATGAAACCGCCGCCCAGGCCTTGACGGGCAGTGGTTAACCCGCCGCCCTTGATGTAATGCATCCAGCCCAACACATTGAGGTAAAGGAGGATGACACCCAGCGAACGTCCGCCAGACAAACGCGGCAGCCGGTCAAAATTGCGAAAGACAAGGTAGATGCCGCCGATGGTTAAACCCACCGGAATGATGAATCCGCCCCAACCCGCAATTTGGGCCATGGTCTTGGCGACCCACATGGTAAGGGGGCCGTTATTGCGTGCAAAGAAAGCCACCAGACTCAAGATGCCAATCACCGCCATCAACCCGCCGATAAAATCAATTTTTTGATCAAGAGTCAGGTTGCCAATGTTTAAGCCCTTGCCAGATTTCTTGGATCCGCGGCGGGCAGGTGTTGTACTTTTCTTGGAATAGGCCGAACGGGAACTTGAAGTCTTGGGCATGAAGTCTCTCTTAAATAAAAATAATCAATCCAACAAGGGTACTGTTGCAGTATTCATACCACTTTTCTGGATGTATTGATCTACGGGGATGGCTGGGATAATTTAGCAAAAATCTTGCGTGTGGTTTCAAAAGCCAGCGCAGGAAGTTGGTCTAGGGGGAACCAGGCGGCTTGATCGGCGTCATCCGCGGCGCTGAGCGTGCCGCGGATTACTTCGGCGCGATAGACCAAAAAGATGTCTGCACCGCGGGGATGTTCACGGCCACAAAGCACATCAAATAGCGCTTCAATGCGCACATCCAGGCCCGTCTCTTCACGGCATTCACGCACAGCGGCGGCCTGCGGATATTCAAAAGCGTTGACGAATCCGGCGGGGATGCTCCACTGACGAATGCAGGGTTCCATGGTGCGGCGTACGAGTAGCACTTCACTTCCGCGCAGCACCAGGACGCCAGCCGCCACCTTTGGGTCTTCGTAATGCACCCATCCGCAGTTGGGGCAAGTGAGCCGCTCTTCAGACATCTGAAGCATAAGCACCAGTTCACTGGCACATTGTGGACAAAATTTGAAAGGAGAATGTAGATGCGAGGTCATCGCTTACGCAAGAAGATGGCCAATAATGCAAAGACTAATGCCGCTGCCCCCAGCGTGATCATCCAGATGGTCGTGGGCTGCATGCGGGGTGCATAAGAGCGAGCTTCAGGTGCATCGTATTGCAACGTTTCACCTTCAGTGCCCTGGTCGGGCAACCCAAGGATCAAAGTGGAAGGATCAGGTTTATCTGCCAACATTGAGGCGGCTTCAGGGTTTTCGGTATCCGATGTGATGGCAGCGTTTTCCTGGATGACTTCCGGTGAACCACCATCGTAACCTCCCAATCCGTCTGTGTGGTCAGCAGCAGCATCACCACCCCCGCCGCCCTTGCCATATGCTTGCGGCTGCCCCCAGTAGATGATCATCGGGGCTTCAAAGGTTGCATCATCAGCGAGAGAGGCAGATTCCATGGCGGCTTCGGGCACGGCAGCCATCATGGGTTCTGGTGCTGCCATCCGGGTAGAGAAAGAGAACAAGTTCGACCAGGCAAAGATCACTGTCAGCGCAACGGCTGACGCTGCGGAGGCGAAACCGAAGAGACGATTCAAGCCCCACTTAGGGGAACTATTTTTTGCATACTCGGCGGACAACGTAAAATTTCGCGGTGCACGTTTATGAGGCAGCGATTTTAACAGCTTGCGGGTGTATTGTATTTCTAGAAAAGCAATCTTGAAGTCAGCGTCTGAATTCAGGCGTGATTCAAAGGAGGTTTTTTCAGCATCAGTTAATCTGCCGTCGAGAAACGCGGAGATTAACAACCAGTCCTTTTGGGTAAGTATCACACTCATTCGCGCACCTCACCGTTTAGACGGTAACGGGAGGGCAATAGTTCCTGAAAGCCTTGCAGGCAGTCGCGCATTTTTAAACGTGCACGCGCCAGTCGGCTTTTCACGGTACCCAAGGGGGCACGAGTGGATACGGCCACTTCTTCATAATCCATACCCTGCACATCAACCAGCACAACCACCGCGCGAAAATCCTGGGGCAGGGCTTCAAGGCAGTGTGCCAGTGCATGTTCCAATTCAGCTTGTTCCATGGTGGTTTCTGGCTGGGGGTCATCCGAAGCCAACCACTGGGGAGAATCCATTTCTTCCTGGTCTTCATTATTAACCGGTTCAAGCGGGGTGGTAGGTCGCCTTTTTTGGCGGCGCAGTTCGTCATAACAACCGTTGGTGACCATACGCATCACCCAGGCTTTAAAAGAACCGCCGCGATAAGATGAAAGGTTGCGCCAGGCAGAAATGAAGGCATTTTGCACCGCATCCGCGGCAAGGTCTTCATCGTTAAGCATGCGACAGGCAACATTAAACGCCAGATCCTGATAAGCCAGAATCAGACGGTTGAATGCATCCAGTTCGCCTTGCATTGCGGATTGAATTAATGACGTTTCATCCATGTGCTTAATTGTAATCCAGAATCGTGCAGCACATTGATCATCATTTCGATTGCGAAAAACAACCTTTTCCGGTAAACTCAGTGTTTATGGATCTCAGCCAAACACGCTTCATCGGAATTGACCTGGGCGGCACACGCGGCAGCTTTACCTGTGCCATTCTGGACGAAAACCGGCGCATCCTATTTCGCGGTGAAGTGACACAAGAAGAATGGCTGGCAAAAATTGGCGAATGCCCAATTGCTATTGCTGCGATTACCTCCCCGATTAACTTGAATGAGGGTGTGATGGCTGACGAAGCCAAACGCACCAGGCTTTCTGTTCTCCCTCCGTCTAAAAAATATACCAACATGAGACAATGCGAGTATGAGCTGCTCGTTCGTGGTTTTACGCCTACGCGCATGGCTGACCGATACGAATCTTGTTCCCCTGCCCTGCAGCGCGCATTGCGTTTTGCCAGCAATCTGGCCGCCCAGGGTTTTCAACGCTGGCCTGCCCCCGGCGCTGAGCGCCAATTGATGGAAGTGCAAGCTGATGCTGCCTTCGGCCAATTGTTAGGCGCAAAACTGAACCCGTTGAAAACCCTTGAAGGGCGCATCCAACGTCAGCTTCTGCTGCAAGAAGAACACCTCAATGTGCGCGATCCGATGATTTTCTTTGAAGAGATCACCCGTCACAAAATGCTGACCGGACAAATGCCCGCAGGTATTCTGATTTCACCAGTTGAACTTAATGCCCTGATCGCTGCTTACACTGCATGGAGTGCCTACACCAATCCCACCGGCGTGACCCGCCTTGGGGATGTTAATGAAGGACACATCATCTTGCCTTCACCAACACGCAGAATTTAATATAAAGATTAATGGTGATGACTTGCCTCGGAAATCTCAGAGGGATTCAATAATGGGCCAAAAATGGTCACCATTTTTGCCAACCGCTTGGGGTTATCCAAAGCCCAACATGCTAAAAATGTAGAAACAGGCACCGCAAGGAAGAGGCCAATCGTTCCAACCAGGGTACGCACCACCTCCTCAGCCAAAATACTTTGGTTGAGCAAGGTTATGAAACTGGCATTTCCCAAAGTAAAGAGTAGAAAAAGCGGCAGAGAAGCCCCTACATATGCAAAGACGAGTGTATTGACCGTTGAAGCAATATGATCGCGGCCAACATTCATGGCGCGAGAAAAGCGTTCACGCAAAGTCATGTTGGGATTAGCCCTGAAAATCTCAATGACGACGGATGTCTGCCCGACGATCAAATCATCCATAATGCCCAGTGATCCGATAATAATGCCTGCAATCAACAGATTCTTAATGTTGATTTGCCCCGGCAATTGTAGTAAATATATGGCACTTTCATCGCCTGTGCCATTCAATTGAGAATAGTTGACGAAGAAAACTGCCATGGCGCCCATAATTATGATTGAAAACAATATCCCGGCCAATGTAAGGTGCGTTTTTAAAGTCCAACCGTAGACCAGATAAAGAGAAAGCGTCAGAAACACAAACGATCCGATAAGGCTGATTAAGATTGGGTTTTTGCCAGCGTTAATTTGCGGAACAATGAAGAAAAGGATGATTAGAATGCTCAATCCAGTGGCTACCAGGCTGCGGATGCCCTTCCAACCACTGACAACGATACAAGCCAGAAGAAACAATAATCCCAGAACAATTAACGATTCTGTGCGAACATAATCTACAAAACTGGCATTGATGCCGCCATCAGGCATGGTTGTGATCATCACCATGATACGGTCATTTAGCTTCAACAATTTATCCGAAGGCAGAATTGATCTTTTTCCATATTCGATGGTGAAAAAGTCGTTAGAATGCTCCCCTTCCACGACCTCCACTTTTACGATCTGGTACTTTTGCGAAACCTCTCCTAATTGGATATCACCCACTTCTACTATTTGATTGACCCTGGCGATGACTGTATCAGATGAATACCCCATTGATGCATGCGAAGTTGCTGCATTGGCATTAATCATAATCCAGAGCAGAATTACCAATCCCAACCCCAAGATTATCGATACCAGGTTGGAATGTTTGTTTATCTTTTCCCAAAACATGCGCGCCGCCTTTCACATAAGAAGCATATCTGGATTTTACCAGTTTATGGATAATGCATTTTTTTGTTATTTGACGCTAAGGTTAAGCATCCATTATAATTGGGTAAATAAGAGTATATAGGTGATAATTATGCAATATAAAATGTGGATCAAAGCGCTGCGGGTGATTCCGCGGATCAACAAAGCCGAATGGGATGAATTGGATATCGTCTCACGCTGGTTGGTCGCCACGCGCGCTGCTGTGCTGGTGATGACAATGACTTCAGCAATCGTCGCCGGCTTGCTGGCGGCCATCGGCGGCTACCCCAACGTGCAATTGTTCTCGTGGTGGCGCTTTGTGCTGGTAATCATCGGATTGGTGTTTGCACATGCCACCAACAATCTGATCAATGACCTGACGGATTACCGCAAAGGCGTGGATAAAGGCAACTACTACCGCACACAATACGGTCCGCAGCCGTTGGAAAGTGGTCTTCTGACCATCAAGCAGCTTTACGGCTATATCGCAGTCTCTGGCGGCATTGCCGCTGCGGCCGGGCTGGCATTGGTACTGACACAGAAATTCAGTCCGCAGCCTGGCGATCCGCTGGTCACGCTGGGGTTGATGGCTGCCGGGGCACTTTTCGTGCTCTTTTATACCTGGCCGCTGAAATATATCGCCCTGGGTGAACTTACTGTGCTGCTGGTATGGGGTCCGCTGATGATCGGCGGCGGATTCTATGCCATCACCGGCGCCTGGTCATGGGGAGCAGTCGCTGCCAGCCTGCCTTACGCGCTGGCCACGGTGACCGTGATCTTTGGCAAGCATATTGACAAACGCAAAGAGGACAAGGAAAAGAAAATCTACACATTACCGGTGTTATTGGGTGAAACCCTCAGCCGCAACCTGGTGATTGTGATGATGGCACTGCAATACATTTTACCGGTGGCAGCCGTATTCTTAATTCCGAAATACTACTCATGGATCATGCTGCTGGTGCTGCTTACCCCGCTGCTACTCAAAAAGCAGGAGCGCCAGACCATTTTGTATGTATTCTCGCATCCGCGGCCGAGTGAGATGCCTGAGAATGCCAAGGAGTTCTGGCCGCTGTGGTATGTGGCTGCGGCCTTCATTCATACCCGGGTTTACGGCGGTATGTTCGTGCTGGCAATGATCATCCAGACAGTGTTGTGGAAGGTGATTCATTAAGGACAATTTCTTTAATCACAAAATACGCAAAAACTTCTAAATACTCAAACAATTCCTGGGATCTTTTACCCTTAGTGTTTGTAGGGCATGAACCAGAAATCTTAATACCAGATTTCAGGTTTTGTTTACCTGGGCGGCATGTTTGTACTGGCAATGATCATCCAGACGGTATTATGGAGTGTGATTCATTAATTGAAACAAAACAATGTTGTTGTTTCATGTTTTCAGCGTGAGAGAGAATTGGTGATCTATTCAAATGAGGGCTTGGCACGCCAAGCCCCTACAAGAAAATTGCGTTTTGGTTTGGAGAGGAATGGGTTTTCTTTGCAAACTTGGCGACTTTACATGAGAAAAAACCAAGTTTTAGCTAATTCTTGACTTTGCCAATGGCTTGGGTATAATCTATGCAACAGACCTACTCGAGGAAGACGGTCAAGACGCTTTTTCAGAGAGCCGGCGCGTGGTGCAAGCCGGTAAAGCCCCAAGACCCTTTCCGCCTCGATCACCCTTGCTGGGTGGGTCGCCTTCGCAGGGATCAGTAATGATCGTAAGAAGGCCGGAAGCGCCGTTATCGCACTAATAAGGCTCTCGTCATTGAGGGTAAAAGCAGGTGGCACCACGAGCGCCCCTCGTCCTGCACCGGATCGGGGCGTATTTATTTAACAAGGAGAGGTGCAGCATGTTGGATCTTAATTTTATTCGTGAGAACCCCGAGGTCATCAAAAAAAGTCTGGCTGACCGCCAAATGGAGAACAGCATCGTAGATTCAGTCTTGTCGCTGGATGTTGAACGGCGCAACCTGCTGACCCAGGTGGAAAAGCTCAAAGCTGAACGCAATGTGGTCTCCAAAGAGATCAGCACTACCAAAGACCCCGCCGAACGCCAGAAGAAGATTGACGCCATGCGCGAGGTCGGCGACCAGATCGCCGGTCTGGATAAAACCGTCCGCGAAGTGGATGAAAAGTTAAAATACCTGCTGGCATCCATCCCCAACATCCCCGACCCTGCCACCCCTTACGGCAAAGACGACAGCGAGAACGTGGTGCTGCGCACCATCGGCACGCTGCCCAAGTTTGATTTTCAACCCCAACCTCATTGGGAACTCGGCACAAAACTAGGCATTATTGATTTTGACCGCGGCACCAAACTAACCGGTTCAAGATTCTACATCCTCAACGGACTCGGCGCCCGATTGCAACGCGCAGTGATTGCCTACATGCTCGATCTGCATACGCGCCAGGGCTATGATGAACGCTACACGCCCTTTATGGTCAAGGCTGAGACACTTTATGCATCGGGCCAACTGCCCAAATTCGCCGACAACCTTTATCACGATATCGAAGAAGATTTCTGGATGGTGCCAACTGCGGAAGTGCCGCTCACTGGTATGTACCGCGACGAAGTGCTAGAGGAAGCCACGCTACCCCAACGCTTTACGGCTTACACGCCCTGTTTCAGACGAGAAAAAATGAGCGCCGGCCGGGATGTGCGCGGCATCAAGCGTGGACATCAATTTGACAAAGTGGAGATGTATACATACTGCCAACCTGAAGAATCTGCGCAAGAGTTGGAAAAAATGCTGACAGATGCTGTAGCCACCTGCATCGGTTTAGGCTTGCCCTACCGCATCAAACAGCTGTGCACCGGTGATATTGGGTTCAACTCAATGATTACCTATGATGTAGAAGTCTGGGCTGCCGGCTGCGACGAGTGGCTGGAAGTCTCATCCGTATCAAACGTGGGTGATTTTCAAGCCCGTCGTGCCAACATCAAATACAAACCAGCCGACGGCAGCAAGAACCGGCTGGTACACACACTTAACGGCTCAGGTTTGGGCATGCCGCGTACCATGATCGCCATCCTTGAAAACAATCAACAGGCTGACGGCTCAATCAAGATCCCTGAAGTGCTGCTGCCCTGGATGGGCGGCGCAACTGAGATCAAAGCAGCCTGATATGACTAGGGATATCCAAGGTTGATTTGCGCTTAATTTAGGGAAATTGATTGTAGGCACTATAACCCCAGACACCGGGAATCGGAAAAAACCGAGATTCCCGGTGTTCTCTGCTGGATTCAAGGTAGTGATCCTAAATTGATTATTGCTTGTTTCCGAAATCTAAAAGCTTCTCAAACCGATTCCCATATCCTCGAGAGTCATAAGACCAGAGGATTAATTTAATTCTTATGTTATTGAGGTACAAATAGATAATGGAAAACATTGCAAATTCATCCTGGTTCATCCCCGTCTTAATTGCAGTCATGGCGGTTGGTCTTTTCGGTTTGATGATATTCATCATCCCTGGGCTGACCATCATCTGGCTGGCGATTCTGGCATACGGCATCGTCTATGGATTCAACCTCTGGTCTGGGATCCTGTTTGGCATTATCACCCTGCTGATGATCGGCGGCAACCTGATTGATAACCTGCTGATGGGCACAGAAGCGCACAAGACCGGCGCTGGTTGGCCATCCATTCTGGTGGCATTGGTGGCCGGCATTATCGGCACCTTTGTGCTGCCCCCATTTGGCGGTCTGCTTTTCGCAGCCGTGGCCATATTGATCTTTGAGTGGATCAGAAAAAAGGACTTCAAAGAAGGCTTGAAATCCACCGGAGGCCTCATGAAAGGCTGCGGATTATCTATCGTCGTCCGCGTTTTTATTGGTCTGGTAATGATCGGGATTTGGGGCGCGTGGGCTTTGTGGATTAAGTAGCTAATATAACTATTAAAAAAAATTCCAGTTGTTTTTAAGAGGCTATCCCTTACCTTTGGGATAGCCTCTTGTAAAATTCTTAGTGAGAAAGATAGCCTTCAACCATAATCAGGTTCTTGTCGCCAGTTAACTGCACGACACCCAATAGGGTAGACATTGAAGAAACTTCTTCGAGTTGCTCAGCCACAAACCAGTTCAAAAATTCACGGCCGATGTAATCTTTTTCTTTCTCGGTGATTTCAACCAATTCGTATATATATTTAGTGACATCCGTCTCCCATTTGACGGCCATGCTGACCGCTTCTTCAGCAGTTGCATATGTGTTTTTAGGTGCAGCCAATGCCGGGATTTCAAGTTGGCCACCTGCTTCAAGAATGTAATGTACAAATTTGAGGGCGTGTTCGGTTTCTTCAGCAGCCTGTTTGAAAAAGAGTTCTGCCAATTTTTTGAGATGACGTCCGTCAAAATAAGCGGCGATACTCAGATATTGATTGGAGGCTTCCATCTCTCTGCCAATTTGTAAGTTGATTGCATGGTTAAATTCTTTGCTGATTAACATTGTTACTCTCCTTGATGTTTTTTATCATAATTATCTAAATTTATTTTACAAACAAAAGATCGAAATTGCATTAGATTTGTGACTAGTGATTAGGGATAATTTTTAATCTTTTTGACGTTCCAAAACGACTTGGTAGAGCACAATTGAACCCGCCACGGCCGCGTTCAGAGATTCGATATTCCCCAGCATAGGCAGACTCAAAAGAAAATCGCAAGTGTCTTTGACCAATGGACGCATGCCTTCGCCTTCGTTGCCAACAATCAGCACGATGGGGCCTTTCAGCGGAACATCCTGAATGCGTTTGGAGCCTTCTCCGCCTTCAAGACCAATCACCCAGGCATTGTCTTTTTTTAACTCTTTGCAGATTTGCACCAGGTTACCCTGTGCGATCAAGAGATGTTCTGTCGCGCCAGCAGAAGCACTGACCACAGCCGGGGTTACCTCCGCGGCACGGTGAGGCGGAATCAGCACACCGTGAACTCCGGCGGCTTCAGCGGTGCGCAGCAAGGTACCCAGGTTTTGCGGGTTCTGAACCAAATCAAGCATTAAGAGAAAAAGGTCTTCCTGTTTGCGCTCAGCCAGGGTGGTGATATCCGAAATATCCACATAAGGATAGCGGCTCACTTCAAGGGCGACACCCTGTGGATTCTCGCCCATGCTGGCCAGTTTTTCGCGCGCCACCCGTTCTACCGGGATTTTGCGCGCCCTCGCCATTTGGGTCATTTCTGCGACCCGTCCTTTTTCTTCTACATTGGTGGCCAATAAGAGACGAAACACCTCACGGCGTTTAGTTACCAACACTTCCATGACCGGGTTACGGCCAATGATCCATTCTTTCAAAGTCTACTCCCAGTGCCAGGAGGTGCCGTCCTTGCTGTCTTCAAGGATTACACCCAACCCGGCTAATTGATCCCGCACTTTATCTGATAACGCCCACATCTTGTTGGCGCGCAAGTCTTTTCTAATTTCGATCAGCAAGTCTACAAACCCATCCACTGTCTGGTTGCTGACGGTTTCTTTTTCAATGGATAATCCCAAAGCAGAAGTTAATTTGAGCAGCAGCGCCTGGGCAGGCGCTAATTCTTCACTCAAAGCCCCATCGGCACGAGTCTGGTTGATCACTCTCACCAACTCAAAGAGGTGAGAAAGCGCTCCGGCAGAATTGAAGTCGCTATCCATAGCTTCAACATAGCCGGCTGAGGTGGCATCCATTTGGGTTTGCAGTGTTTTGAGAAGATTTTCTGAGGCGCCGGCTGAACCACCTATGGCAGGTTTTAATGCAGATCGCAGGCGGTCAATGGCTTTTTCAGCCTGACCTAAAATTTCTTCTGAATAACTGAGCGGACTGCGATAACCAGAATTCAGCACCATCATCCGCAGCGCATCTGCAGGGTGGGTATTCAGGAACTCTTCGATGGTCACCAGATTGCCAACCGACTTTGACATTTTTTCGCCACTCAATTGAAGCATGCCGTTATGAATCCAGTATGTAGCAAAAGCTTTGCCGGTGAAGCACTCGCTCTGGGCAATTTCATTTTCGTGGTGCGGAAAGATCAGATCGTTGCCGCCGCCGTGGATGTCAATCTGTTCGCCCAAATGATTCAGGTTCATGGCCGAGCATTCAATGTGCCAGCCGGGACGTCCATCTCCCCACGGACTGGGCCATGAAGGTTCGCCGGGTTTGGCAGATTTCCAGAGTGCGAAATCCATGGGATGTTCCTTACGGAAATCCACGTCGATACGAGAGCCCGCCTGCATATCATCCAGTTTGCGGCCCGAGAGTTGGCCATATTGGGGGTCTTTTGTCACTCTAAAGTAAACATCGCCTTCCACAGGATAGGCGAAACCCTTGTCTATCAAACCCTGGATCATGGTGAGGATCTGATCCATTTCGCGGGTGGCGCGGGGATTGATGGTGGCTGGCAGAATGTTGAAATCTCTAAGGTGGTCTTCAAATTCGTGGATGTACATCTCACCCAACACGAAGGGATCAATGCCCTGTTGGTTGGCTTTGATAATAATCTTGTCATCCACGTCGGTGAAATTCATCACATGGGTGACCTTATAATTGCTATATTCCAGATACCGACGGATAATATCGAAGACCAGTGCCGACATAGCGTGGCCGATGTGCGCTTTGGCGTAAACCGTGGGGCCGCAAACATACATAGAGACTTCGCCTGGTTTAAGGGGTGTAAATTCTTCGGTTTTTCTTGTCAGCGTATTGTAGACTTTCAACATCTCGTTCTCCTCTAGTGGTTTGCGGCGTTTGGTTCTTCAGGCCGGCCAAAGATCATGCGACCGGCTGCGGTCTGCAGCACTTTGGTCACCATGATCGTAATTTCTTTATCCATGTATTCGCGTCCGTTTTCAACCACCACCATGGTGCCATCATCCAAATATGCCACGCCCTGTCCAGACTCACGTCCTTCCTGAATGACACGGATATTCATAATTTCACCTGGCAGCAGCACAGACTTGACTGCGTTCGCCAATTCGTTGATATTCAAAACCGTTACGCCTTGTAACTCGGCCACGCGGTTGAGGTTATAGTCATTGGTTAAGATCGGACAGCGCATCTGCCTGGCCAATACCACCAGTTTGTCATCCACTTCACGCATGCCCTCAACATCAATGTCGCTGATGCGCACCTGCATAGCGGGTTCTTTTTGCAGTGTCGAGAGCACTTCCATCCCGCGGCGTCCGCGTTGGCGGCGCATGCTGTCTGGTGAATCGGCAATGTACTGCAGTTCGTTGAGCACGAAGCGAGGAATCAGCAGTGTGCCGGGAAGAAAACCGGTGCGGGTGATATCAGCAATACGTCCGTCGATGATGACACTGGTGTCGAGCAAGATGTTGCGGTTATCCGCCCAACCGCCAGCCCCCTCTTTGGGAGCAGCAGAACCGCCAGCACGCAAGGATGAGAAAATGGTAAAAATATCAGCCTGGCGCATGACGAATAACGAGATCCCTAGATAACCAAAAAGAAGAACTGCGATAAAGGGTAGAATTTTACCAAAAGGCGGGGGCAATAAAGAGATTGGGAACGAGAATAGAGCCGCCACGATTAAACCGGCGATCAATCCCACCAGGGCTGAGAGTAACGACTGAGCCGAAACGGTGGTTAACATTTTCTTTAACGCCCGCATAGGGCGCGTCGTAAAGTAGGGTGTCAAAATTAACCCTACAAGGGCGCCCACAGATCCGATTACAAATGCGTATTGATCCACTGACATGGTGGAAGCGGTGGCATTAACATTGGCCGCAATCCCCCAACTTTTTCCCCAGAAAGCTCCCCCAATCGCAAAGCCAATCATACCTAATATACGAAAAATAAAATCAGCACTCATATAATTGCTCCTGAATAAATTTGTTAAGGTACCGAATAAAATATGAGAATGATTGCACTTTTATGATAGCATGCCGGAGTGAGTTCGTCAAACCCTAAACTATACAAAGCTTGTCGAATTTGTTAAAAGAATAATACATCGCATTTTTGACAAGTAAGTTTCATCAGCATAAGTTCCCAAATTCCAAGTGCAAAAGAATTCGGGAACTAATAAAACTTTGTTGAGTGGGCGATGGGATAGTATCCCCGAGAGGGGACACCTGCACCCCGCAGGGGTGTGAGTAGGAGCGAAGCGGAAATACCAATAGGCAAACCCAGACAAGAACCAAAAACCTTAATGCAAAACCTTGACAAGGTTTAATGTAACCTTGTCAAGGTTGGGAAACAAAAAGACTTTTGCAAGTCTTTTTTAGATTGAGCGGGCGATGGGACAACTGTACCCCGCAGGGGTGTTCAAACCCACAGGGTTAAAACAAAAAGACCCTTACGAGTCTTTTAGTTAGAGCGGGCGATGGGATTCGAACCCACGACCTTCTCCTTGGCAAGGAGACATTCTACCAACTGAACCACGCCCGCGTTGTTCCTGAATGTGAGCAAAATTTTACCCGACCTTGCGAGGTAAGTCAATGCTTTTCATCCACTTTTTTTTGGCTTTTAAGGTATAGTTCCTTTCGACAAATAATACAGGTGCTGATATGAACCCTACTTACGAAATTGAACTGACAACTCACTCCTTTGGCGGAGACACCATCGGAAAGTTACCCGACGGCAAAACCATCTTCATTCCATTCGGGATTGCCGGCGAGCGTGTGGAAGCGGATATTGTTGACAGCAAGAAAAGCTTCGCGCGCGGACGAATCAAGCACGTGCTACGTGAATCGCCCAAACGGATAAAAGCGCGCTGTCCGCATTTTATGGAGTGCGGCGGCTGTCATTATCAGCATCTGGCTTATGCCGATCAACTGATGCTGAAACAAGAGATTGTGATTGATCTGTTGAAACGCATCGGCAAGATTGATGCGCCGCCAGTGAAAGAGATTGTCGGTTCGCCGTTGGAATGGAATTACCGCAACACAGTGCAATTTCATCTCTCTCCGACCGGCAAGCCCGGCTACCAACGCGCTGGCGCCAACGGCGTGGTGGAGATCCGCGAGTGCCACCTGCCGCTGCCCGAGATCAACGCCTTGTGGCCTCAGTTGGAACTGGAAGCGGATGCGGGCATTCAGCGTGTCTCGATCCGCTGCGGCTCGGACGATGAACTGCTGGTGGGGCTTGAAAGCAACACTCCGCAACCGCCCGAGTTTTCAGTGGATATTCCGCTGTCGGTGGTATTGCTTGGCCCTGACGACGACCTGCTACTGGCGGGTGAGGACTTTTCACTCATGGAAGTAATGGGACGTACCTTCAGGGTTTCGGCAGCTTCCTTCTTTCAAGTCAACCTGCCCCAGGCTGAAGCCATGGTCAAATATGTGCTTGAGGTATTAAAAGTTGATAAAAAATCAGAGGTTATAGATGCCTACTGCGGGGCCGGATTGTTTTCCGCTTTTCTTGCGCCGAAGGTCAAGAGCCTGATTGGTATTGAATTCGCCGAATCGTCTTGTAATGATTTCGCTGTCAACCTGGATGAGTTCGACAATGTATCACTCTATATTGGCGCCGTTGAAGAAATACTGCCTGAATTGAAACTTAAACCTCACGCCGTGCTGCTCGATCCACCACGCGCGGGGCTTGACCCGACGGCCATGGCAGCGCTTATTGAAGCTGCTCCCCGGCAGATCGTGTATGTGTCGTGCGACCCCGCCACCCTGGCAAGGGATGTTCAAAAATTGGTGGCAGCAGGATATTCCCTGGAAAGCGTCAAACCCTTTGATTTATTTCCGCAGACGTATCATGTGGAAAGTATCACGGTTTTAACCAAAAGTTAAAAAATAATGCTGGTATTTTTTATCTCTGCCAGATAATCATTAAAGCTGCACGGATAAACCCTAATGAATTTATCCAAACAAAATCAAACACGCCTGTATGCCATTGGGACAATTCTGCTTTGGTCATCTGCTTTCGCACTCACCAAAATTGCGCTTGAGTATTTCTCTCCCTCTTCCGTCGGCGTACTCAGATATTTATGCGCCTCAATCTTCTTCCTTTTCTTTGCATTTAATAAACGGATAGGATTACCGGAACTCAGAGATATCCCCTTGTTCCTTGCATCAGGCGCAGCCGGTTTTTCAATCTATATGACCTTTTTTAATATAGGCGCCGGCACGATATCCCCTGCCACGGCCAGCATAATCATTTCCACTGCGCCAATCATCAGCGCAATTTTGGCACTCTTCGTTTTCAAAGAAAAGATCAGACCCCTGGGTTGGTTTGCTATCGCCATTGAATTTTGCGGCATTTTGGTCTTGACACTTTGGGACGGCGTTTTTACAGTCAATATTGGAATTTTGTGGATGTTGGGAGCGGCGGTTTGCATCAGCATATACAACCTGCTTCAAAGACACACCATTAAAAAATATACAGCCCTGCAGGCGACAGCCTATAGCGTCTTTGCGGGAACCATCTTGTTGCTTTTTAACCTTCCTCACGCAACCCCACAACTGGAATCAGCGCCTACTCGCCATTTGTTTGCTATTTTGTTTATGGGCGTCTTCCCCAGCGCGATTGCCTATTTGTGGTGGAGTAAAGCGCTATCTACTGCCGAAAAAACCAGCGATGTGACCAATTTTATGTTTGTGACACCCTTTTTGGCTACATTTCTTGGTTTCCTTTTGATCAAAGAAGTTCCATCCACAGCCACAATTGTTGGTGGGTTAATTATATTGGCTGGGTTGTTCCTGTTTCAAAAAGTGAAACCTGATGTGAGTGAACATGGCAACAACATCGTAGGCAGTGGCACTTAAAAATATCACCTTGCAAGTGTTGCAGAAATTTGGTTACCTCCATTGATGGAAGTAAATTTGCGGGCAGATAGAAACTGATATTCAGAAAGTCGTCTATATTTCATGCGACCCGCCACCCTGGCAGGAGATGTTCAAATATTTGCGACAGCAGGATATGATCTTCTTGACGCCACTCCGATTGATCTCTTTCCGAAGATGCGCCATGAAAAGACGGTGGTATATTTATCATCAACTAAGCTGTAAATCGAAGATTGGTGTGGAGGTTCCTCATGGTGATATGTGTTACTGATGTTGAAAAAAAGGAAAATATATCATCAAGCATCTTGTATGAATTACCAGAATGGTTTGGATTGCAGGACAGCATTCAGAAGTATATTGCAGATAGTAAAGACATGCCATTTTGGGCGTCTTATGACCAAAATGGAACACCAAATGGTTTCATAGTGCTCAAAGAAACAAGTAGTTGTACGTGTGAAATATATGTCATGGGCATCACTAAAAAGTATCATCATCAAGGAATAGGAACTGAACTTTGGTATCATTTTTTAGATTATGCTAAAAAGAATGGGTACGAATATGTTCAGGTGAAAACCCTTCAAAGCGGCGTTTGCACGGAATATGATGTTACAAATCATTTTTATGAAAAAATCGGTTTTAAGAAACTGGAGGTCTTTCCAACGCTATGGGATGAAAGCAATCCATGTCAGGTATATGTTAAATATATTGGATAAAAAATCCCGATTATCAGTGTAAACCATGCAGTTGCACCCACAAGAAAAATTTATCCGCTGTCTCGTTATTCTTAGTAGAAGATCTTTGCAATATGTGCTTTTCTGAACAACCTGAAAGGGTTCTAATTGTTTAATCAGGCTGGGCTCAGATTGCCACCCAAATTCCGATTTATCTATCCAATTTACACTGAAATACGTCGATATATGCCCATAAACGGGTAGAATTAGTAGATAAAATTCCGTAAACATATGGTGAAAAATAATAATCAACATCATCAAGTTGAGGGGTTGTTGAAATCAAGGTTTTACTTAAGAAATAGAAAATAGTCTAAAGAAAAATTCAAATAATTTAATCAAATGAGAAAAAATGAGCAAATACAACATCCATGCTGATTTTAGAAAATACGAAAAAATCCAATTACCCTTGTCTCCGTGGGTATTGCCACTATTGAATGGCGTCCTGTCAAGCGGATTCAATATGGTCAAACCAGCGGAAGGTGTGAAGGTAACCAAACAAACCATCCCGGGTTATCAAGGCGGCCAGATTGAAGTGTCAATTTTTGAACCTGTCGATATTCAAAATGACGCCCCCTGCCTGGTTTATTTACACGGCGGCGCTTTTGTCCTGAAAGCCTCACCTTACCTAAAAACACTGGTCTGTACCTATGCATTAGAAACACCTTGCAAAGTCGTCTATGTGGATTACCGATTAGCCCCCAAGCATGCCTTTCCGGTTGGTCTTGAAGATTGCTATGCTGCTTTCAAGTGGGTTCATCACAATGCAAAAGAACTTGGCATAGATAAAAACAAAATCGCAATTGGCGGCGACAGCGCTGGCGGCAATCTGGCTGCTGCAGTCAATCTGATAGCCATGGATAGAAACACCCCGACCGCATGTTTTCAAATGTTGATTTACCCGGTCACGGATGCCAGACAGCAAACTGAATCCATTAAAAATTTCATAGACACACCCTTATGGAACTCAAAACAAACTGCAAAAATGTGGAAGTTGTATCTCAGCGACGGAATGCCTGACAAAAAAGAATACGTATCGCCAGTTGAAGCCGCTTCATTGGATAAAATGCCTGCCACCTATATTGAAGTGGCTGAATTTGATTGTTTGCGTGACGAAGGGATCAATTTTGCAGATGCGCTTCTGCAAAGCGGCATACAGGTTGAACTCAACAAGACAATTGGCACAATCCACGGATTTGAAATAGCAGAATCAAGTGATTTGGTGCAGCAGATCATTGCCAAACGAATTGACATCTTGAAAAAAGCCTTCCATTCTTCAGAAAAATAAGGAAAAGCTTAATGTTGATTGACATCACCTTACTCGTCACCCCTGAAATGATCGAAGCCGCCCACGGAAACGAACAAAAAAGCTTTTCCGGGCATATGGGAACCCATTTTGATGTGATGAATAAGGAATTCCCATTGGAAAACCTGAAACGAAGCGCTGTAGTTTTTGATGTTAGCAAGATTGAAGATCGAGAAATCAGCCTTGAAGATGTTGACCTCAACCTTATCGAAAGCGGCATGTTTGTCGCTTTTTACTCTGGATTTATCGAAAAGGTTGGCTACGGCGGCAAGGTTTATTTTTCAGAACATCCCCAACTTTCAGACACATTGATCGATGCTTTGCTAGAGCGTCATGTCTCGATCATCGGCGTCGATTTTGCAGGTGTTCGAAGAGGATCTGAACACACTCCCAAGGATCAATATTGTGCTGATCGCGGTGTTTTTATTGTTGAAAATCTGTGCAATTTAAACGAAGTCTTGCAGGGTAAACCCTTTGCGCGGTTTACGGCGAACACTTACCCCATCAAATATGCCGACATGACCGGTCTTCCGTGCAGGGTTGTGGCTGAAATCTAGCTTTTTTGCAATTCATTCTGTATACTAATAAGAATCACTATTCGACAATTATCGGTCCGGTTTTCATCAGAAAAATCAATCTGTATACCTTAGCCCTATTCACAATCATCAACTCTTTTTGATCATTGAGTAATTAGCTACACAGTCTCTTGATAAAAGAAAAAAGGACCCGAGATGAATGCCATTTTCAACCGCCGAAGCATACGAAAATTCACCAAACAAGAAATTTCAGACGAGACAATTGAAACACTCTTGAGAGCCGCCATGGCAGCACCCTCTGCTGGCAATCAGCAGCCCTGGCACTTCATTGTAATTAAAGATGAAGAAATCCTGTATGAGATTCCTAAGTTTCACCCTTATTCGCAAATGCTCAGGGATGCCGCCTGCGCCATCGTGGTATGCGGCGATCTGGTTCTTGAAACCAATATAGGGTTTTGGGTGCAAGATTGTTCAGCCGCCACAGAGAATATTCTCATTGAAGCCACTGACCTCGGCCTCGGTTCCGTATGGCTGGGGGTGCACCCAGACAAAGACAGGGTAAAACCGGTCCAATCCTTATTAGGGCTGCCAGAAACAGTGGTCCCGCTTTGCATTGTCGCCCTGGGTTATCCAACAGACAGCAAACCCCCGGTTGACCGTTTCAACAAGGCAAGGATCCATACTAATAAATGGTAGATGCCGGTTTAACATTAAAAATGAATGTTGAAAATGGCGAAGAAATGTCAGAGGAGGCAATTCTTCAATTATTATCAACTTCTGAATTAGTCCAATCGCTCACACAAGATTTTTCAAAGAGCTCATTATTCCCAATCTGGAGAATTTTAGCCCTCGCCGAAATTCCATTCGCTGAAAGACTTAACTACACTCAAAACCTGCTCGACTATATTCAAAAAACATATGCCACGTCAGAGGGGTTTTCAATTACCGGAAAAAGTGAAGACCTGCTGCCGTGTTATAACGCCATGCTGATTGAGGCTTTTTCAAAGCTGGGGCAAGCGGATCTTCCTCTAGTAAAAACTGCAGTGGATTGGATAATGAATTATCAGGTGTTTGGAAGAAATGAACAGACTTCCTGGCAAGGGAAGGGCATCAAAAAGTATGGTGGCTGTATGAAATCCACGCCCTGTTTTATTGGTATCGCAAAAACGGTCAAAGCGCTTATCTATTACTCATCTGTTTCAACAACCAAAGATGTGAGGGTATTAGAGGCGATTAATAAAGGAACTGAATACCTATTGCAGCACAACCTGTTTCAGCGGCTATCCAATAAAGAACCGATCAATAACCACATCCTTGATATTGCATATCCACAGTCTTATCAATTGAATATTATCGAATTATTGGATATCGCCTTCATGACAAAAAACATGAATAACCCCAGGGTAAAAGAGGCAGTTGATTATATTAAGAACAAGAAATCCAAAGATGATAGCTGGAAAATCAATTACATCTACAAAGCAGATGGTTTTGTCAGCTTTGACAAACGCGGAAAAAGAGGAGAATGGGTCAGCTATTTGCTTGCAAAGTATTTAAGCCAGGCAGAGTAAAGTGAAAACAATTCTTGGTAATTTTCCACAAATTTATACTGATCGATTAATCATCAGCATATTAGCACCGCAGAATAAAGATTCTTTTTATGCCTATCGTTGTCTTACTGAAGTTTACCTCTATAAATTATGGGAGCCATCAAGCGGCAATGAAGTAGAAGATTTAATAAACAAAAACCTGGCAATCCTTCTAGATACCAAAAACACCTGGCTGCAAAAAGGTCCTAACCTGATATACGATTCGTTGATCCGGGACATAGGCATCCATTCTCTGGAGGATGATGACAAAGTGGAAATCGGCTATACGCTCGCACCTGAGCATCAAGCCAAGGCTATGTTTCTGAAGTCGTTAAAGCCGACCTCGAATATGTGTTTTTCAAGGTAAACAAAGAGCTCGGTTTCTGCCTGAAAGCGCACTTTAAACGAGTGAGCTCATCCACGGCAAGTGGTACGATGATATGATCTTTGCCATGCTGGCGAAGAGTGGAAATCATTGAGGCAACCATGTATGAACTAAATCAAGTTGGTGAAAAAACATTTTACATCGAATCCCCTGCCAAGATAGGCGTCTACAAACTGAGTGATTCAGAAGTCTGTCTGATTGACAGCGGCAACGACAAAGATGCTGGCCGCAAGGTGCAGAGCATCCTCGCTGAACAAGGCTGGGACTTGAAATTCATCCTTAACACGCACTCCAACGCAGACCATGTGGGCGGCAATGCGGTTTTACAGCAGCGCCTTTTTGTGCCTGCCTATACCAGCGGAATTGAAGCCTGCTTCAACCGCTTTCCGATTCTGGAACCTTCTTTCCTTTATGGCGGTTACCCGGTTAAGGAACTACGCAACAAGTTCTTGATGGCGCAGCCCTCTGAGGCAGAAGATCTAACCAAGGTTTCACTGCCGCCGGGATTGGAAACCTTGCCGCTTGAGGGGCATTACTTTGGTATGTTCGGCGTTAAAACGGATGATGGCGTCTGGTTCCTCGCAGATTGCATGATGGGTGAAAACATTCTGCAAAAATATCATGTTTCGTTTATCTATAATGTGGCGGCCTACCTGACGACCCTGGATAAAGTGGAAAAGCTTGAGGGCAATTGGTTCATCCCGGCGCACGCCACAGCCTGCCAGGATATCAAACCGCTGGTGGCGGCCAACCGTCAAAAAGTGTTGGAAATCAGCGAAAAAATACTCGAATGGTGCCGGGAACCTGTCACGTTTGAAGACGTCTTAAAAATGACATTCGATTATTACAGGCTCACCATGGATTGGAACCAATACGTGCTGGTCGGTAGCACCATCCGTTCTTATCTGGCTTATTTGCATGATGACGGCAAGCTTGAGACGACCTTTGTTAATAACAAACTGTTGTGGCAAACCGTCTAATTATGATCGCATGAACCCGACTATAATTCTCGTATGAACCTTGCAACATAAATACATGGTTCTTTTGTATCCGGATATATTTGGTTCATGCCTTAAGTGGAGGAAGTATGAAAAAGAACACAATTCTATTATCCAGTTTATTGATCTGCATGCTGTTACTAACCGCCTGCAATTTACCTTTTGGATACACCATCAGTCGCCCCGCTGTGGATGGAACACCCAACGCCACCTTAACAGCCCTTTTTGATACCAGTCATAACATCCCAGCGACCATCACCCCACCCTTGATCGCCACCAGCACTGCATTTCTGCCAACCATGGAACTTGCAACTGCCACGCCTGAACCAACACTCACTGAAACAGCAACTCTGGCACCAGTAGTGATTGTGGTCACAGCCACGACGGCACCGCAATCCGCCCCTGCTGTTAGATCCAACGCGCAGCTTTATGCGAACTATCTTGGCACCGCACCTGTGCAAGATGGCACCTATGCAGAATGGGTGGATAAAACCAACAAATACACGATGCCGAACTTCGCCTGGGGTAAAGCCAATTGGGTTAATCATGCTGATCTTGAAGGCGCTTTTGCAGTTGCCTGGGATAATAATTATCTCTATCTTGGATATAAAATTACAGATGATATTTATCACCAACCCTATGCCGGTGGCAATATTTACAATGGCGACTCGGTTGAAGTATTGCTTGATACCAACCTGTTGGGAGACTTTTACACCACCAGTCTGAGTTCTGATGATTATCAACTCGGCATTTCTGCCGGCAGCAAATCAGGTGATATTGAGCCTGGTGCCTATCTGTTTTATCCCTCCAGCCTGGCTGGAAAACGCAGCCAAGTGATCATCTCAAAACAGTTTGAGTCTGCAACGGTATACCGAATTGAAGCTGCCATCCCCTGGTCAATATACGGCATAACTCCAACTGCAGGCATGCGACTGGGCTTTGCCGTCAATGTTAATGACAACGATAATGTTGATTCCTACAAAAAGGTAACCATGCTTTCAAGCGCCGCCGGGTTGTCGGTGTTCAATCCCACCACCTGGGGTGAACTGGTGTTGGTGAAGTAGAGCTTTCTTAATCGAATCTGAGCATAAAAAAAGGCTGCCGATGAGGCAGCCTTTACATTAGAACAAGATGTTGGTCAGTTCTTTGCGATATTGACGCGTCAGTTCGCTTTCCTGGTCCAACAGGTCTAGGATGGCGAGGACTACTTCTTTACCGCGTTCGCGCCTGAAATGTTTATCAGCACGCAGAATATCCATCATACCATCCACGCTGGCGAGCATATTTCCGCGAAGCGCCAGACGCATGGAATTTTCAAATGCCAGATCAAGATCCGTTTCCTTATACAGCGTGCCGCTGACTGCATCTTGCATGGCTTTCATCAAAGGCAGCAGGCGTTCCGCTTCGTTGTATTCCTTGCAAGCCGGAAAGACCCTCAAACTGGCTCTGGCTGCAGGCGCGTTGCCTTCAAGCAAATTGATCTTTATCAAACCAAGCAGTGCTCCAGGTGTAGCCTCAGTAATTTTGAGGGCTTCATCATAAGCCTCTCGAGCGCCTTCGAGATCGCCCATTGCCAACAGGCTGTCGCCTTTTTGCACCAGTAAACTGGCAGGGCTGGGAGGCAAAATTTGATTGATAAACTCTCTCACCCGGGGTTCAGGCTGCAGACCGGCAAAATCACTGATGCGGCTGCCTTGACTGAATGCCAACACCGTCGGGATGCTGCGGACGCTGTATTTCAACACCAGGTTGGGGTTGACATCTGCATCCACCTTGGCAAGCCGGAATGAACCGCTTGCCTCACCTACTAATTTCTCCAGGATGGGTGAAAGCATCTTGCAAGGCTTGCACCATTCCGCCCAGAAATCCACAATAACCGGGGTGTTCTGCGAATAGGCAAGCACTTCATATTCAAAATCACTTTCGGTGACCGACTTTATATGCTCGGACATCATTGAGGACTCTCCTGAACAAGGCGCAATGGGTTAATCTCCATTATCTTCACCATTTCCATTTTCATCAGACCTGGCGGCAGGTTGATCAATACGCATCACATCACCGTGGATATTGACTACTACCTTGAAGCCCATCATTCCTAAATAAACACGCGTCTCTTCGGGCAGCCCCATTTTCAATACCTGGGTAAATTGCTGATCAATGTTCTTCAACTGGTTTTCAATGATCGCATGCGTAAAAAGGTCATCTTGACCTATCATTTTGGTGGCCTGTTCGGCGATTAATTCTTCATTGCCGCTGATCTGCTCACCAAAAGATTTTAGTATTTCCATATCCACCGGGTCTGAAGGAATGTGACGCATGAAACCGTCATCGTTTACGATGTAACAGGGTTCTTCGCCAATACTTCCGGTTGATACGGGATGATCGTATTCATCAATTATCAAACCTTTAAATAGCGGTTCTCTGCTCATATTATTCACCTTGTGTTAATTATAAAGCGAATCCAACCCCTGTGGATTGGATTCTTGTTAGAAGTTTATTAATTATTACTTAATGAAAACTTTTGTGCCACCCAACATTTTGTAAGCGCGCTGCTCGCCAACACCCACCACCGGGTTCGTCCAGCGGTAAATCCATTTGGCGGCGTCTGGAGGAAGGTTGATACAGCCGTGGCTCATTGGCACGCCAAAATTGTTATGCCAATACGTGCCATGGAAAGAAATTCCATTGACATCGATGTAAGAAATCCACGGAACACCGGGTAAATTGAAAGTGTTCATGTGATGATCGTTGCCGTCGATCATGTGCCTTGAAGGGCGTTTGTAATCCGTGGTGAAATTGCCGATCGGGGTCAAAGAAACATCATTTTTGTTTTCTCCAGCCGAACAGCGGAACAATTGCACCTGGGTATCACCCTCGTAAGCGATCACCAATTGATCCGCCAGACGCACCTCGATTCGTTTTTCGTTCTCGGGCACGCCGGGTGACAATGGGGTTAACTCATCAAGTGGAATAACGCGTAAATGTTTTGGATTGACAAAGTAACGCTTTTGATAAAAATCTTCAAGAACTTCATACCACCATTTTCCGGCACTGTCTTGGGTGAGTCCTAGAATCCAGTGCGTGGTGGCATAATAAAGCCGGATGGATTCTTCGGGATTCTGAAGGTCATAGACCGCATCCGTAAAAGGGACACTTACTTCAGCCAGCAGCCCGACCGACGGGATGTTGGTAACCATTTCATTCAGTTTGTTCGCTACTGGCTGAACATCGCCAGAATGTATAAACCCTTCGCTGTTTAATTCATACCAGATACGGTTGTTGGTTGATTTATCGCTGGATATGGCTGTATTGGTGATGGGTAAAACTTCATCAAGGGTCAGTTTACGGATTACCTTTCCCTTCGCATTAGGAATGTCAAACAATTTCAACCGATTCATGGTGAGACGCCCCAGAGGCGTGGATAAATTTTGCTGGATGCCTGAATCCGCGTAAGCATAAGAGGTGCGGCTCAGCACCAGCATAGAGATCAAAGCCGCACTGCTTAAGCGTAGAAATTCACGTCTTGAGAATTGAGTGAGGTCGAGAGAATCAGCCATGAGGATTAGTCATGAACAATTACAGGAGTTCCAACTTTTGAAAAATTGAAAACCCATTCTGCTTCACTGGTAAGCATATTGATACATCCGTGGCTCATGGGGGTGCCAAAATTATTGTGCCAATACGTGCCGTGGATGCCATAACCCTGATAAAAATACATGGTATAGGGTACATCCGGCAGGTAGTAACCGGGGCCGCGCATATCTGCATAAACATATTTCACATAAACGGCAAATTTACCCTTTACTGTTGGATGGGCTGAGGTGCCTGTTGAAACCAAAAAGGATGAAACCAGAGTGTCGCCGTAGATCGAGAGTATATCGCCGAGCCAATTGTGGTTGAGTCGGTGGAAGAGGTTGAACTACAAAACCTTGAACCGCATATCGCCATTGAAATGCCGGCAATAGAACCCGAATTGACGGTTGAAACGCCAATTGTGGAAGAATCTATTGCACCTGCACCAGAACTTGTCATTGAACCTGCAATTGAACCGGATGTGAGTTTTGAACCCTCCCCACTTGAACCAGATTGGGAAGCCCTTGATTCACTTGGCACAGAGCCCGATTGGGGTTCAATTGAACCTGCCATTCCACCCCTTGGGAAGGTCGACCAGTCTGCGCAAGAGCCTGATTGGACGGCGCTTGATTCTTTGGCGTCAGAGCTTGATCAGAACAAGAGCGAACCTCCGCCGCTGCCAATAGAGAAGGATGAAGACGCTTCACCGCAAGAACCAGATTGGACTGCC
>Ga0351896_1045_pt1 | contig 39742 bp, 31 predicted proteins | sample BONcelHT113001C3_FD_205821 | JGI IMG/M metagenome (GOLD analysis project Ga0351896, IMG submission 205821) | Enriched cells from coal bed in the Powder River Basin, Montana, United States - BONCAT cells T11 rep1 HSBNCT.T11.300.1.C3 ...
TAATTCATGAGAAAACTTATTGGCCCAATGAGCTTATCGATATGAAGCAAGGAGTATCTAATGAAGTCCGAGACTATCAATATCAATGAAACTGCATATCGGCAAATCTTAGCATTAAAACAACCGAAGGAATCAATATCTGAGGTTATTATCCGCTTGTGCAAAGAACATGAACCGGACATTCTAACGTATCTCAATAGTATTCCTCATGAAGATCGTGTAGCGATGGCTGATGCTGCGTTGAGAGGGAAAAAAGAGATGGATCGCGGATACATTAGAGATCAGGTATAATGACCCTTTGTGATACTTGCTTTCTTATCGATCTTCTTCATGGACAAGAAGGTGCTATAGACCTTGTCCGCCATCATCAAAATCTTAGAGTACCTACTGTAGCTATTGCTGAGTTCCTAGCCGGGGTGAAACGATATAACGTGAAGCAATATAATCTGGCAATAGGATTTATTAACAAATTTGAGCCTGTTCCCTTTGATAATACAACAGCAATGGTGTTCGCCGATCTCTATCATACTATGAAGGATAAGGGTTCTTCTCTATCAATTCTCGACGCCATGATAGCATCTTCTGCTATTCAATGGGATGAAAAACTCATTACTCGTGACGCTACTCTTCTGAATACTCCAAATCTGCCATGTATTACCTATTAAACATAGGATTATTCAATATTTTCGAGGGAACGTGAAATCCTTAATATTATAATTTCAATTTTTTTATTCAACTCTTAAAAAACCGATAGAGATATTGATTATCAATATCACTAACGAAAATGTTTTTGATTTCGGGTATTATGAAGAAATTCAAATGAGATAGTTCCAGGCGAAAGTTGTACTATGCATTTATATTTTCCCAGTAATGTATCAGAACTCTTATCCTTGGGATTGTATTGAATAGAACTAATATATTTGGCCACATCTACAACCCCCCTTAAATCAAAAACCATTTTCTCATAATTAGTTCGTTTATTATAATACCTAAAAGTATCTACTCAAATAATATTCTCAAAATCAATTTTCATTGCGATTTTATTAAGAAAAAGAGTTTATAAACCCAATAATGTTGGCGATGGGTTTACGATTAGACAAATTGAGTCAATTACCTCCGCTATTTACAATAATCCTTGAATGCTGAAGTGGTTAGCACATTGTTATTTGACAAAACATAATGTTATTTTCTTGTTGTCTTAATCCATTAGAAAATTACCGGAAAAATACTCATTCTTAATAAATAAGGAAAAAACTAATCACAGTTACTAACAATCACCATATATGAGCCTCACATCCATTCAGGAAGAAGAAGTAATTAAAACCATGGAGCAATACACCAGGGCATATCAGAATAAGGACATTGAGAGTTTTTCAGCGATATTTTCGCCTGAGATCTCAGGGTTTGGAAGCGGGCCTGATGAAGTAATTAAGAATCATCAGGATTTAATTCAAAATATTACGCGTGATATGAACCAGGCAACAATCCTTTCGGTAGCTTTTTCAGATCGCAAGATTTTCGGTGATGGAGCGATTGCATGGGTCACTTCACAGACTACGATGACATTCACGATTGACGGGACAACAAAACAGACACTTCATGGAAGGTCAACAATGGTTCTCCGGAACACGGGGAGTGACTATATTATTGAGCAACTCCATTTCTCATTACCCTGTAAAGAGCAATCAGAAGGACAATCCTTCCCGAGAAAATAAATAATTATCTTAATTATTGCATTTTGGACAAGACTCTCGAGAGTTTTTATATATGATAACTTAGTTCTCTCATTTTTCACCTTCTGCGAAATTAATCGAAGAAATTTACCAAGGTGTAGTCAGGTTAAAAAAACGCTAAAAAAACTCTCTGCAATAACCATTAGTCTTATTAAACGGGATCCTACTTCTTACCCGCTGATACTGGCGAAGAGGCAGTTTAACTTTCCCGGACCAGATTCCGCTTTCAGGTCCGGTATCCTTGTGTAGGATAAGGTAACAACATTAGTATGGATCTTCCGGTTCTGGTTCAGATTGAAGCAGTCATTCTTCTTCTCGCTATTCTCCTGTGTATTCAAATCGCTACGATGCTAATATCCCGCCCTTTTCTCGGCGCTCTTGCTGCCCCGCTGGCATTTCCCCTTTCTCTGCTTATCACAGCAATGTTCGTGATCTGGATAGTCTGGGTATCACTCCCCCCGATCATGGTGATCCTCCCCTTCCTTGCAACCCTGGTTGTATACTTCTACCGGGAAGGACGCTCCTGCATGTTGTTCATACGGGAGCATTTGATGATATATGCACTCTGGTTATTGTCGTTTGTATTCATGACTGGTATCGCTGCAAGTACCCTGATCCTTGGAACCAGTGAAAATATCACTGATTTTGCGATTCTGATGTCAGCATGGCATCATCCTGCTGTCCCCATTCAGGATCCTTGGCTCGGCGGGATGGCGATGGATATGTATTATTACTTAGGCCATCTCCTCTTTGCCACCATTTCTCTGGCATCCGGATTATCTCCGGATCTCATTTTTACCCTAGCTGTTCCCACAATTTTTGCAGCAACCCTGCTTGGCATATATGCGGTCTCCTCCCTGTTACTTGAACGGTACCGGTATCTTCCAATCCTGGCTGTGCTGCTGCCAAACCTGGGTTTTGCTCTCGCTCTATTCTCCGGGAGTAATCTCATGGCATCACTGCAGATGAGCATCAGGGTTATTGCCGAAACCAATAATGAATACCCATATTACTCCTTTGTTATGTCAGTAATACATGCCCATGTATTTAGCTTGTTTAACCAGGTTGTGCTGATAACCATCCTGGCATACCTGCTCCTCACCTGGAAGAGTCTCCAGGTACAGCATCGGGTGATACTGGCCGGCATTGCGGCTCTTTCGTTTGGAGCAATGTTCCCGCTGAATACCTGGGATGTAGCCGTGTATGGACCAGGACTATTTTTAGCAGGTGCATGGTTGTATCTCGCATCTAATCAAGATTCTCCTCTCCCTAACATCAATGGTTCAGGAATCAGGGGCAGAGTTAGATCTCTCCTGACCTCTCGGCCTGCTCCGCTGGTTTTTTTCTGGATAGGAATCCCCCTCCTCTCTCTCATCTGGTACCTTCCTTACCATCTGACTCAGCATACGGTCCCTTATGCACTCTCCCCCTGTACTACTTCATCAGATCCCGTTCAGTTCCTAGTCCTGTTCGGACCACTGCTACTGGTCCTTCTTATTATTCTTCGCACGACGATCAGATCCTTCCCCTATCTCCTCGCTATCCCGGTACTGCTATGGATACCAGGGTATGGAGTTGCCGGTTTGATCCTGATGTTCCTGCTGTATTTCCTTATTCGACGGCAGGATATCACAGATTACCTTGCTATTATTGGGCTATGGGCTCTTCTGATCGTTGAATTTCTGGTCTATGGCGACCGCTTTAACACAGTTTTTAAGTTCCATTATAGTGCCGGGCTCCTGCTCGGACTGGTAGTATGGATCTCCATAGCTCGCTGGCTGGGAACCGGCCAGGTCAGCCTGCTCCGGCATCCCCAGGTTGAAAGCAGTATCCAGATCCTCTGTATAGGAGGGGCATTGCTGGTTGCTGCAGGTATCGCTCTCTCCGTTGGTCATGCTCCTACCCTGGATGCAGTATCTCCCCTCCTGCCTCATTTAGGTGGAGATGCAGATGCAGTCATGTTTCTCCGGTCGCTCCCGGGAGATCATATCCTTATTGAACTATCAAATCCGGAAGTTGGCGGGTACCATCCGTACGGGAGGATATCTGCGCTCTCGGGTGTCCCATCTGTGATCGGATGGTGGAAACATGAGATGCAATGGCGTCTCATTGATCCGCAGGTCATGGAAAAACTGGTAAAAGACAATAATGCCGTGTACCAGGATCCAGATGCCGTTCTGAGGAAGATGGATGATCTTGGTGCTGATCTTCTTTACGTCGGAACTCTTGAGAAAAAAACATATTCTTCAATAAAACTACCAGAAGAAGGGTTAGAGCTGATATATCAGCAGAATGGAGTGTATATTTTCAGGCGGTTATCAGATTAAGTTAAGGTTTGTTGGACCTGATAGTTCTACAATATCAAGTTCGAAAGCCACACATCCAGTTCTATGTCAAGGGGCTTTCATATAAACCAGAACAATATTCTTACCTAGCCCAATACTATATCTCATGAAGATCGTGCAGCTATGGCTGATGCTGCGTTGAGAGAGAAAAAAAATGGATCACGGATACATGAGAGAGAAATATAATGACCCTTTTTGATAATTGCTTTCAATGGCATCGATTCGCCATCATTACCTACCTTTCTTACGGGTTATTGGAATATCAGATACCCTGAAACCCCGGTTGCCAAAGCAGTAGATAATATGCAAAGAAAGGGTTACTTCGGGGTATTCTTTGCTGATACTATTTGCATATCCAGAAATTTGCTGTACATCCTGACTCTGAAGTGGGAACTCTTCCGGGGTACACCGATAAGATGCAAATTCTTTGTTTGAATAATATTTAAACTCAATAACCCATCGTTTACCGGCAATTTTTTCATTAAATTTCCCAATATTCTCAAGATCGCTCCTGCCTGATGAATACGAGCGTTCAAGAGTGAAGGTAAACCACTTAGACAGAACCTGCTGCATACCTCGTAAAATGTCGTGCGGTAGAAATTTTCGTTCACCTTCGCAAAGATGGCTTCAGGGAGCTGGCTCACATACTCATGCCAGTACCCAGCAAAAAGTTCTCCAATATCATGGTTCGATACGATAAACCGCTCCATGATTTTGGTATATCGGGTGGACACATCAATCTGATATAAGCCATTAAAGTATTCTATGAATATCTTTTTCATTGAAAGATTCGGGAGACACAGGTAAAAATCATCTTGCCTTGTTAACATACCCAGATAAAAGAATGATATTAGATAGAATGACGGATTAAAAAAATCTGATATGTTAAATTGTGAAATAAGAGCGTCATTATCATATCTGATGATATTTTCCGCTGCCAGCTGACGAACGATTTCATCTGTACTCTCCGGGTAGGATCCGGTGATACGTTGCACCCATGAAAGATCTGTTCGAAGGTTCAAATCGATAAGATTGTTTGGAATTGTATGAAGCCGGCAGAATTCTCTGATAAAATACATGACCATTGTAAAGTTATATAGTGCATCACAACTTTCAGCATTGACAAAATGGTACCCGTTGTATTGGGTTTTAATGACTTCATTCACTGACTGGCGGGTCGTTGGATCAAGATCATAGTCCCAGTATACCTGATCGAGAAGATGATGTACTTCATTCTCAGTAAACCCGAGCAATCCTTCGAGCTGAGGGTGCAGGGTGATAAAATCTGCAATATTATACGCTGAAGAAAGATCATCGATAGTGATTGGCAGGATACCGGTGATGAAGATGTTTGCCAGAGCTCCGGTCTGTCTGCCTGCTTTCAACACCTTAAAATATGTTTTCGGAAAACTGTCATCTGCAGTCTGTTTCTTGTACTGGAAATCCTGGTGGGCAGTAATCAGGTGATTCGCAAAGTTGTCGTATTCATCAATAATGACATATACCTGAGGGGCATCAGAACTTTTCAGATGGTTTAACCATATCAAAAGGTTGGTTGAAGCACTCTCATCTGGTTGTATCTCCGGCATATGTTCCATAGTTCCGGGATACCGGAGCTTCATATCAATAAGGGCCGCATTGCAGGTACGTCTGAAATTTCGTTCAATATCTGAAAAATTTTTAGCAGTATCTATCGTTGAGAAATCTAGTTTAAGAACAATATATGAATTTTGTTTCCAGGTAGAGGATCGTCCAATCCAAGTGTGTCCAAAAAGTTACTCAAATCGATTAGATTTTTTGATATCATAGTAATACTGGAGCATAGAACAGAAGAGGGATTTGCCGAATCGGCTGGGAGCAGGAATACTGGATTTGCAATATTCTCAAGTTTTGAAATATATTCGGTTTTATCGATGAAATATGTCTTCTTCTCTACAAGTTCGACATAGTTCATTATACCATATGGTACCAGCCGTTTCATCCAGAATACTATTGGATTGGATGTACAAGCGTTAATCTATTTGGGAAAGAGATCCAGAAAAGATAGATATGAACGGATTGGTAAGGCCAGTATAAAACATTTCAGTCACAGCGATAAATCTCCAGATGCTGATGACCTGATAAGCACTAACAACAAGGAAACTGAAACACCTATGATTAATGTTCTGATTGATTTGTATGACGGATCGGTAATACCATCAATCATACAGATCAAATATATAGGATGCAACCCTTCCCTTGGAAACAGTAACCAAAAAAATTAAATGATTTTAAAAATGAATACAGTAAAAATACTCACTATCGGTGATATGCAAAATGGTTTTACCCGGGAGGACGGCAATTTATACGTAAGGGGAGCTTGTGAGATTATTTCCCCGACAAATCAATTTTTGCGCCAGGTAAAAAATGGCATTTTTGATTATGTAATAATAATTCAGGACACTCATTTTTCAGAAGAATATTACCAGACTGAAGAAGGTAAAATATTCCCTATCCATTGCGAGTATGGCACCAATGATTGGGAATTAGCAATAGATATCTCCAATCTCTCAAATATTCACTATTTAATGAAAAATCAATTTAACATGTGGGGCCAAAAAAAGGAAACAAAGATTTCGTTTTCCTGCCTTGAAAGAAAAAAGGCGTATGATAATTTATTTCATGTTGTAGATAATCCCCATAATCCATCCGGGAAAACTCCTCGCAATGATTTTATCAGAGCAATTAGTCCGGACCATAATGCTGCCAATATAGAAGTAACCATGGTTGGTGTGGCTTCTGATTATTGTAACAGGTATTCAATGGAGGGCTGGCTTGAAAGAGGTGCCAGAGTAACCATTATTCAGGATCTCACCAAAGGTATAGAAAAAGAAACACCCGAAATTGTGGATGAAAATAAATATCAAAAATATAAAAATAACAGATTACGAGCAGTGAACAGTGATCAATTTTTGACCGAGGTTTTTGGTTCGAAATATCTCTAATCAATACAAATCATTCAGGATTCATGATTTTGGAGTAATATACCGCATTGATAAGAGTGATATTCCTAATGATCAAATAATAAATTGCAATACGTGTCAGGTATATAACTCTCGAAAAAAAAGATGAAATTATTCAGGTAATACCTGAAAAAAGTCTGCTATGAGGGCCGTGACTACCGAAATATCTGCCAAATAAACTCTCGTTTCATCATTAATCTATGTTTCCCAGGCGGCACATGATTATTGAATATCCGGAGATGAGGCGATAATTATCGGAGTATACCGATTGCAGATGGAATTATTCATTCGCAAATTATATGTTCCACTGCTACTTCGTGCATAAACCATGACGTAATAACAGATTTCCATGCAGGATTGGGTATCGATACAAAATAATCAGGTCTATTGGAATAGTAATTCGTGGTGCATTACGAATATTGGGGATTGCTGCCCTTAAAACATACATCTCAAAGACATACCACAGGATAATACCCGGGTATTGGGATGAACTGCTCATCACTTTATACTCAACATAGATATTATGATCAGGTAGAACGATCTGTGCGGCCAAATATTTCATTGCCCAAAGTGAGTGGAGGAACCAAACCACCATGGGAGCAAATCATCTCGAATTACATGCATCAGCGATTCAAACGTGCCGAATGAATAGAACAGACTTAGTGGGAAAAGGCAGGAATTAATAAGCACTTCAGGTCACTAAACACTTACGGAAAAATCCAGTTTGAGAACAATATATGAATTTTGTTTCCTGGTAGGGATCACCCAATCCAGGTGTTCTCATAATATTTCTCAAATCAATTAGATTCGTATCTCCCCAATTCCAGATAGTTCGGAATGCCCTGCCCCCATACCTCTGGTGATAATGATCAGGAGCAGGAAAACCATCCCCCATCAGGGATAGGACAATTTTTGCATGGCTCTCGATTTGGGATACAATATCTAAAACCGGGCATCAGGAGCACTTGTCTGGCTTTGGAAAATCCAACCACTTTGGGTTTGGTCTGCAAAATTCCAGTGAAAAAAGCGGTTTTTTCATTTCTTTTTTCATACCGACCGATAGGGAATAAGGTTTTACCCTTTCATTGCTACAAGTAATTGATCAACCATGAGAGCATATGTTGTTACCATATCCTACCTGGTAGTACTTTTAGGATTACTTTTGATGGTTTTCCCGGTTTGTGGAACGTCTCCGTCATATGAACCCATTTCGGGGCGTGATTATGATACTTTTGGAGGATTTTTTGATCAATATGGCCAGTACGTAGACCCGTTGGGAGGAGTAATGGACAGGTACGGGGAGTATGTTCCGGACAGTTATTCGCCTTCCTGTGATACATACCGCGACTCAAAAGGGCAGGTATATGGATTCACCACTCATGCAGGACAGTTACGGGAAGGAGACTGGCTGTTTGGAAATATTGATACGTTTAAGATTGAATGGCCTTCTTCCATCCATTTTACCCGGAATAGTGACTGCAATCTTGTCGGCACCTATTACAATTCTGCAGGAAGGCCATATACCATCACAATTCATGAAACCCGGCGTTATCTCGGGACAACAGAAGACCAGATAGCACTCAACCTGAAAGATATCGCTAATCCGAAAACCCAGGAGAAACTCTTTACAGAGACCGGACATGAGAAAGAACTGGCACGAATGATGCTCCAGAACAAATTCATTGATGATGAGGGGTATATAAATCTGATTTATGGGGATATCTCAAATCCTGATTCTTCCAGTTGTTCAGCCTGGAATGTCGGTTTCTCCGGGTACTCATTTGAGAATGGAAAACGGTTTAGGGCTACCTACTGGAGCTGCTTTGTCTGCAAGGGACCGGATGGAGCCTTGGAAGAAGGCGATTATCATTGTCTGATATTATATACCGACCCCATTAGTGAAGACAACAGAGCTGTATTCTGGCCATGGGCAGCACTTGCTGAAGAGGATATTGACGGGGACTGGCTGGATGATGGCCAGGATATTACAAACCCTGAGAAAGCAGACCAGGATGCACCCATGCACGGATATAACCCCCTTGCAGATGTTGACTGGGGAGATATCCCCATTAATCTTGAATAATATGGATTAAGACACAGAGATAAAAATCTGTAATATACCTATTCCATAAATTTCTTTTTCGCAGATAATGTGTCCATAAATGAAACACATATGAACGATAAGTGGTTCACACTCGAAGCCATGATAATCATCTATCTAATCCTCTGGTGAATTAAATTGTACCTCCAATTAACTACGTATAATGAAATTATAATAGAAATTAGATAATAGTTTTTTTAAAATGTTACGCGATATAAATAAATTATGCAATATTGTTCGAAAACCAAAGTCTTACGAATCCATAAATTTCGTAATACACATAGGCGTTGTTTACTGTAGCATTTGCTGATTATGAATGGTAAACAATGCCACCATATAGTGAATGACATACGAAAATTGGATTTCCCAGCGAGAAGCCTCAAAAACCTCTCCCATATCAGGTCGCTATCACCCTATTTTCCGAAATTGGAGTTCATCCCAGATGAGAATGTCAAGTCAATAGCGAGCCGATATGGGGCTCCATTTGTTTATTTTATCGCAATCAGAGGACAAATCAAGCGTTATTACAAGAAATCTCGACCTCATGATTCGGGTCATATCAAATCAGAGTCAAATTCAAAAAAGAAGCAATAATCGTAGGAATATTTTAAATTTAAAACTATCTTTATCATTTTCCTCTATTATTTACGATAAATATACCTACAATCGTCCAAATCAATCTTTACGAGCGATCCAATAGAATATTGATCTCCATACATTGAACCATATTGCTTATTGCCTATTCAATATGAACCATGCAAGTTCAAATTCGGGATCAATCTTTAGCGCCTGATCATATGCCCATATGGCTTCTTCGAATTTTCCAAGGTTATCTAAGGAAGATCCTATCTTAATCCATGCATAAGAATCATTCGGGGTAAAATTCAAACCAAGTCGTAGGATATTACTGCTTCTTCAAATATACCAAGGAGATATAATACGGCTCCCTTATTATTTTACGCAACAGCATATTCAGGGTTAATCTTCAATGCAATATCATAGTATTCAATAACTTCATCTTAATTACCCTGTGCTATTGATATATTTCCTTTTAAGTACCATTCTTCTGCTGTATCTGCGGTACAAAAGGTTGTTCCATCCAGCAATATCCCTATCGTAACTGAGAGTAATAAATAAACGGTTGATATATTGATATATGGCATAACATCTACAGAGATATATTGCTGGTCATCAAGGTTCTTCTTAAATTATTATCCAAAGGCTCGTTTTCTCTAATATAACCCCCCTCATAAATCGATACCTGTATCAGTGAGAAAATCCAAAAAAGATCACCGTCTCCTGCTTATAATGATTCAAGGAGGATTAAATTGGTTTTTGAATGCCACCAATGTGGAGAATGCTGTAGTCATCTGGGCCTTATGTTCATGATAATTGAGGAGTATGCCGATCTCTCGTTTCTTGTCAGGAATCAATACACCGGAGAAAAGTATGAGGTATCAGTAACAATGCCTCTGCAACATCTCTATAACGATAAACGAATATTTAACGAGTTACCAGAGGCATGTCCTTTTTTCAGACGAAATGGAGAAGATGGCCTATATTATTGTACGGTTCATCTAACTCGGCCTGATATCTGCAGGGAGTATGGATGCTGGCGGTTCCTAATTCTTGATTCAGATGGGAAGCGAGCAGGAAGGGTAATGGGAACCAGGCATATGCAGGCAGAAAACCCAGTTCTTCATTCAGTCTGGGATTCCCGGGTTAAAACTCTGCAGGAATCAGATGATGAGATCTGGGACAGGAACATGTGTGAAATTGTAAGAGAAGCCGGATTTGTAATAAGGGATTAAGAAATTTTTTTAGTAAAATAATCCCTAAAGAAGTTCCTTTTTAATATTAAATTTTCAGATCTTATCAGGATTAGACCTTTACCCCTGATTTATACGAATATGCCTTTTGAAGTGTTTTTATTCCCCCGATAATCTCAATCACATCTTTCCATTCATTTGTCGCTGCAGGAGTCTTCCAGGTATCAGATGAAGATGAAGACCTGCGAGATGAAAAACCAGTTTTTTTATCTCTCGCCTCAATAATACTACCGGCAAATTCCGTTCTGACGGAACCTTTTGCAAATGATTGTCCCTGCGAGGAATCAGGAGTAATTGCAATCAGATATGTAAGCTCAGCTGCATTACTGCTTCCAATAGACGTTAGTTGACTTTTCGTAGAAACCTGGCCGTCATTGATGTTAGTCAGGGTACCCTGCACCCGGATAGCATTGCAAAATGCCGGAGTATAGGACGATGTTGTACTTATCAAAACACATTTCTCACTATCTGATGAACTACTAGAATAGTTACCTGCAGTCAACAACATGAGGCTTTCATGTCCTGTCAAAAGGGCTCCATCTGTTCCCGTATATGAAAAAACTTTTTCTGAATCCACATTGTATAAATTACTCTTTACTGAAGATGTATCAAAACCTGTATTTTTTACCGCGCTAATACTCCCTCCGTTTGAGAGAAGTGTGTCAGTATATATCACTGAAGAAATAAGACTCCCTTTACCCATCGAAAATGATGAAGCACTGGCATTTTTGGTAGTCACAAGGTTCATTCGCGTTTCTTCATCAAGGGAACCGATTGCATCTATCAGGGTATCAATGGTAATTTTTTGAGTCTCTGCCACAGATGAGGGTAATTTGTCTGCAGATACAACAGCGTTAAAAATACCCATAATCAGGAAAAATACGGTAAAAACCATTAAGATTCTGGTTCTATCCTGAAAAATTATAGGAAATGTCAATTTATTACCAGTTCCACTATCCATTACATTTTTTTTAATCATTGTAAAAAAAGTAAAATTTCAGTTATTCTGCTGCCGGAGGAGTTACTTTTAACAGAGTGGTATCTCCCATCGAATTCAGATCAATAACATCATCTTTTTTGGGAATAATTGGTGAATCTTCTTCATACATAATAACGATATCAGCTGAATCACGGAGAAAGTCAATCTCAACAATATCTACCTTTGTTATTGCAAGACCAGTTCGGAAGATGAGATCATCAATTAATTCCTTCTCAAGATCAGCCCTGATAAGATCAATCTTTTCGTACTTGATCAATTTCTTTTTTTCATATCTGAATCCCCATTTTTGTTCAAGGACCCAGAGTACTGCAATAATCATCAGATCTGAGAGAAAGAGATTAACAATCTGACCCCCATTATATAGGATAGAATTCATAATCGGGAGTGCAACCATCACAAAAAGATAGGTCATCTCCCTAATTGGAACTGTATCAGTCCTGTATCTCAGAACTGAGAATAAGGCAAAGAGACCAAAACCCACCCCGATAGAGAGTTCAATCGAGGTAAAAAGTCCCATTACCAGATAAATAACGGTTGAGAATGCCAGGAAAGTAAAAATATAATCCTGTGTTCTTCTTTTCGGATAATAAATTCCTCTTGCAATTATTACCCCTGCAAGAAGATTTACGAGCATTCCTCCAATAAAGATAAGATAAGTATCAATTAACATCGGATCGGTCCTCCCTGCATCAGCTTATTCAGTAACCGAAGGGTAATCCTGAAGTTGTTATGTTTGACAAAATTTCCATAAAGAAGTGATATACCAATACAATATTTTGAAAACCCTTTTGGTCTTACATGCATGGAATTTAAATAATCAAGTGCAGGAGATATAGATTGATCAGAACTCCGTTTAAGTTCTGCAATTACAATATCAGGGAGAGTGATATCAATCGAGCTGCAATGATATGAGAGGTTTACATCCAGAGTAATACGCTCCGGATTCGTTTCAGATACCAATGTAATTCGGTGATATTCATTCAGTAAAACCGGCTTATATTGAGAGTAATCATAAGGAAGACATGAAGTGAGAAATTCCTTAAAATCTGTTCCTAATAGAGTGATAAGGTTCTCAGTCTGAAGACGGTGTTTCACGGTTCTTCCCGTATTTTTCTTTTCTTTTACTTCAAGAAAGGTAAGATCTGACCCTACATACGAACGTGTTCTAACCTTATACCGTGGTTTTTTCCCGTTGTGATGTTCAAGATAGAGTTTCAATTGAGGGGAATCATAGTATGTTGTTGAATATGTCTGAATCCTTTGGCCAGCCACTTCAAAAATCCGGTATGTTTCTGGCAGGTGTGAGATAAAATCCAATGCCTGTTTGGAGGTAAGCAGAAATTTTGATTCTTTCCGATTTTGAAGGGTCGCATGGCCCATATCATGTATACCGATTGGCTGGAACCGGGAGAGAACATGCAGGAGCTGATGTTCATCTATAAGTTGTTCATGGATTTGCATGATTATTTGCTCCCATTATAGTCAGGAGTAAAGAGGGGAGAAACTCCATATAACTGAATTTTGTTCTGACAGAACATAATATTATGAAAATCTACAAAATTCTGATAAAAATTTTGAGATGAATTTTTCTTTGACTCTCTCTCATAATTCATTGCATGAATACTGAAAGAGGAATGAAATCTATCGTGTTTATATTCCATTTTAACTGCATCCTTTTCATCTTCGGAGATTTTCTGAACTCCGCTTTGAGTAATTGTTACTGTGACTTTCATTGACGTTTATTCCATTTTGATCTTGTTCATTCTGAAGGAGTGAGTCATAACCGCTGACAAACTCCCCCCCCCATTTAGAATTATTAGATCTTACACTCCATGTGTTGCCCGATTATGTAGTTAAATATTATACAACTAACTGGTTTGATGTCCAAACAAAGAGTTAGAATTTTGAAATGATTGCCAGGAGTAAATACTAATCTTTCCAAAATCGTAATGAATGATCTGCATCATCGAATCATGCCAGTACGGGTCAGACCTTGCGTATTAACTCATATAACCAGATGATCGAAAAACCATCTCCTAACCTGGAATCTCTTGTTTGCATCATCCAACCAGTCAGATCAGGATTTGTTATATCTATTCCCGATTACTGGTATGAGTTTATTTATTCTGAAGAAACTAGGAAATCAGAAAGGGTTTTTCCAATGATATTTTTGGTTCTTCTGTAATAAATCGGGTTATCATTACGAGATACATATGACAAAAAATCGATTAATACTGAGCATAAGTGCGATTTTTCTCGTTAGTATGATGGTGATTCTTGTCCCGATAGCGAGTGCTGATGCAGGGATGAATAACAACCATTTAACGGGTAATAATAGCACCAGCCATGATTCTGAAGCTCTCCCAGATTATGACATCGTTTTTCCGGATGCTGAAATCCGGGAGATATATATAACAATCAGTTCTGAATCCTGGGATGCGATGCAGGATGATATGGTAAGTAAACATGGAGAGTTCGGGTCAAGGAATATGAGTACTCCCGGAGGAATGGACGGACCAGGCGGTGATATGTCATTTGGAAATAGAACGCCGGGGGAAGACCAAATGCGACCTGATGATGATAAAGGCCGGGGCATGATGATGCAGGAAGATCCAATTTATGTTCCTGCTACAATCTCATGTAACGGGGAAACCTGGGATCATGTCGGTCTTCGTTATAAAGGTGTTAATTCGCTCACAACTGCATGGGGTATGGGTATCGGAAAGATATCCCTGAAAGTAGATCTGGATCACTATGAAGATGAATTCCCTGAAACGCTAAACCAGAAATTTTACGGATTTAAAGAGTTAAATCTGCAATCCGGTATGTCAGACAAATCTGTGATTCGGGAAAAAATCGTCCCTGAGATTTTCCAGGAAGCAGGAGTTCCCGCACCTGAAACTGCATTCTACAAAGTTTATTTCGATCATGGACAAGGGTTTGAATACTTTGGACTGTATACACTCGTTGAAAGTGTAGATGATACCGTAATTGAGACACAATTTTCAAATAGTTCCGGTAATCTTTACAAACCTGAAGGTGAAGGCGCAACTTTTGCAGAAGGAAAACTGAATCTTGACAGTTTTGAGAAAAAGACTAACGAACAGGATTCTGATTACTCAGATATTGAAAATCTCTACAATGCCCTTCATTCAGATAATAGGAAAAACAGTCCTGAAACATGGAGACTGGAACTTGAATCTGTCTTTGATGTTGAAGGATTTATCACCTGGCTTGCGACAAACACCCTCGTGAAAAATTGGGATACATATGGCGGGAATTCGAGAAATTATTATATCTACAATAATCCAGATACCAAAATATTCAGTTGGATTCCATGGGATAATAATTATGCATTAATGGAAGATATGGGAGGAAAACCTGGTGAAGGTGGTCCTGAAGGAATGAATATAAGTCAGCATTTCCAGATTAATACTCCTCCTGAAGGCTTCAACATGACAATGCCCGGTATGGATAAAGACCATGGTCCAGGTATGGGTCCGGACGGTATGAACTCGGTAACCTTTAGCATGGAAAATGTCACTGAAAAATGGCCGCTCATCAGATATCTGATGGATGATTCAGTCTACCACCAGGAGTATCTTGAAACGCTTAAAGAAGTAGCAGAGAGAAGTTTTAATACCACTAATCTCGAGGAAAAATTTGATAAATATCATGATCTCATCGAATCCTCAGTAATAGGTCCGGACGGAGAACATGAGGAGTATACATACCTTACAGATGCTTCAGATTTTGATAATGCATTTGATGAGATGAAAAACCATATTCGCTCACAGTATAGTAAAGCGATGGAATATTTACGCTCTGAAGGTGTAGCGTAATTCCAGAATTTCCTTTTTCATATGAAAACCCATCAGGAGTGAACTGCAGAGAGACGCACATATCAAAAATATCCATAATTTATTGGGATATTCTTAATATTTTTAAAATTTTCTGAGTTTTTCCCTACCACTATATATAGGAGTGAAGCTAACATTAGTGCATATACGTAAGGGATATATTAAGATAGTTCTTGAGAGTGAGTTCCTTAATTTCTAAGTAATTTCTTTCACTATTTCAGTAACCTTGGCGATGTAGTAATACAAAGCCGCTTGCGCATACAAAATTCGGAAACATCATGGAAGGCAAACGTCTGTACGTGGGAAACCTCACTTACTCAGTTAATGAAGCAAATCTTCGCGACCTCTTCGGAGCATACGGAGATGTAGAAACCGTCAAGGTTATTGAACAGAAAGGATTCGCATTTGTTGAGATGGCAACGTCAGAACAGGCTGAAGCAGCAATGAGCGGCCTTAATGAGACTGAATACGAAGGGAGAACCCTTCGCATCGATGAAGCACGCCCAATGCAGCCCCGTAGCGACTATGGCGGCGGCAACCGTGGTGGCAGCTCTGGCGGATTTAACCGCAGATACTAACTTTTTTTTAACCAATACATAAGTATTGTTCGAAATCGCGCCTGAATTGTTCTGCTTATTAGAATGAAAATAGACCGATTCAATAATTATTCAATTAGCATTGGCGTTTTAGCTGTTATTGTCACAGAACAATGAAGTACTACATTTAATCTGATGATGTATAGCAGTTAATTATTCTGCTCCTCATGACAAATATATAATTACATGAGAGATATCAGTTTTTTATATCTTTTTAGCATTGTTTTTTTTCTTTTCACTATCTGTAGCGTTAGTGCAGATCAAGGTAATGATACCGATGGCCACATTAGCACTATTTCTGATCTCATCACTTTTGTAGACTCATCAGTAGATTTTGCAGAAAAATATGGAAAAGAGAAAGCTTTTGCAGAATTTAACGATAGAAATGGCACGTTCATACAGGGCGATTTATACATCTATGTCTATGATATGAATGGAACTGTTCTTGCTCATCCGGTAAATCCAGAATTAATTGGAAAGAACCGGCTTGACGAATTGGATGCCATTGGAACATTCTTTATTCAGAATCTGATGAACGCAGCGATAAATAACACTGGTTTTGCCCGTTATACCTACATTAACCCGGTTCACAATAATAGTATTGAAGAAAAACTAGGCTATGTCAGAATGGTTGACGATGAATACTGGCTTGGATCAGGTATTTATAGGGGCCCGGTAGAGTCCGGAAGTCCATCAGCACTGAGCGTTTTTATTAATTCAACAACTGACCTCATTGACGATATGCATCACGCAAAAGAATTTGCAATTCAGACTGGCAAAGAACAAGCGCTTACTGAATTTGCGAACCCTAATGAAGAAATGTTTAATTCAAAAAACCGGTATATTGCTGCCTACGATCTCAATGGAACCAACCTTGCTCATTCATATGATCCAAAAGAACCGGGGGAAAGCCTTCCACTTACTTCGAATATTAATGAAATCCAACCGGTAGAAAAGATGGTTCAGATTGCCAACATTCGGGGAAGTGGATTTGTGGGATATTTTCAAGAGGAGCCGGAGAGTGGAATTATCAGACCAAAACTTAGTTATGTTAACCGGATAGATGACTGGTTTATTACATCAGGAATCTATCTTTGATGAAATATGAAAAATTTTCATATATCAATCAATAATCTCAAACTGAGATTTTTTTAAAATTTCCTTAAAATTTACTAATTTTTCATCTGTTATGTAACTTTTAAAATAATACCATATAATCATAGCACATATAAGTATCATTAACCATAATAAAAGTGGGAGAATTGAGGGAATGAATGCTTCGCGATTATGTTGAAATTACTAAGGAAGTGACCCAGGCTATTGTCCCCATAGTCTGTGTTATCCTTCTTGTCCTTCTAATTCTCCCAGGGATTTCCGGAAGAATTATTCTTCAGTTCCAATGACATATTCATTTCTCCCCATTCAGGCCACGGCAGCGTTAGTTATGCAATGGGGATATCCGGCATTTTCAGGAAGATCAAAAGATTTTGCTGATGCACTTGATCTTACTGCTGCACGGGACCTGATTGTTGCATGTGAAAAAATCTGCCCATGGTATGGTGAAGTAATTGTAAATCGCAAGGCAGCAATCAAAATACTTGCAATCCAGTCAATTAAGGGCTCTGACAAACCGGTTACCGTTCTGATTCCGGCAGCAGGCTGGTCTCCTCTAGCTCTTGACCTCATTGCGGTAAACCCGGATACTGCTCATGTTGTAGAATTTGATATCGCCTCAATGACAGAAAAAAAAGCTCTTTATGATGAGATTGCTCCAGATATCTCTTCCAATATTAAATGCATTGAAGCAGATATTTCAAATCCTGAATTACTCTTGGCTTATATTCCAGTTAGCACTGAAAACCTTCTCATAATTCTTGAAGGGATAACCTATTTTATGCAGGCAGAATGGGTCAGACAGATGGTTGAAACATTTTCCAAAAAGAATAATCCCTTATTTATTATAGAGTACCTTCTTCCAGAAGAAGAAATAAATGCGGCCGGGCGAATTATCGCAGATACTGTCTTTTCAATAGTAACGAACACCTGTAAATGTCCACCCCCCATACGATACTCCCCCCGAAATCTGACTGATATCGCCATTACCTATGGGTATCACAATGTCCGTACATTCACAACAACTGAAATGGAATATATCAGAACTGGTACTAACCAGTATTTCCAGGATAAGTCAGATGGATGGATTGCAATAACCTGTATGAAATAACAACAGGATTTCGATAATGAATGGTAATTGTTATATAAATAAAAATATAAAAAAAACATAGGGGAGACACCGTTTGATGAGGATTTAAAAATTTAATAATTAAATAAAATTAAATTAACTTTAATATCCCATGTTTTGGTTCCATTGCTTCACCAGATCTGAGCATCGCTTTTATTTGTTTATCAACATCATCCTTGTCAAAGCCCTGACTTCGTACCCGTTCAATAACATCTTCTGTATGAGCTCGTCCGTTTTCATCAGCAGTATCACGGATAACCTGCTTAATAGTCCTGATAAGATCCCGTTTGCCTTTTGAGACTCCGGTTGCAACCATATCAATATCAAATGAACCGCTTGAAGCATCATACGCAACCTGGCGCAGACAGGTATCAATAATCCGAATCACCCGATCTGAATCACTTTTTTCAATAATTGGAGAAAGACGTATTCTTGCACTTGACTCAGCCAGTCTGACAATGGCTTCAAGTTGACGTGCAGTAACAGGCACCGGTTTGTTTGCATCAGCAAGATCTCTCAGCTTCATGTAGTATTCAATTAATGCTTCACGAGCTTCAGTGGATAACCGGGGGAAACAATTTCGTTTTGCATATGCTACGTATTTTCTAAAAATTGTCGGGTCGATCTCCGGAGTGACAGGTTTTAACTGCTCAGTGATGTATTCCTCAGTCACCCCTTCAATCGGTGTTCTGCTATGCTGGGCAATAAGTTCTCCCACACTATGTGCTTTAATAATATGTTCAGCAATTGCCAAATCCCGGGTATGTTCTGGTTTATCGGTGAGAACAAATATCAGATCAAAACGCGAGAGAAGAGACGGGGGCATATTAATCTGTTCACCGATTGGCGCAAAATCATCAAATCGTCCATATTTTGGGTTTGCAGCACCAAGGAGAGCACACCTGGATTTCAGGGTAGCAGTGATTCCTGCCTTCGCAACTGATATAGACTGCTGTTCCATTGCTTCATGAAGTGCTGATCGATCATTTTTATCCATCTTATCCATTTCATCAACACAGGCAACACCCATATCTGCAAGAACGAGAGCGCCAGCCTCAAGTGTCCATCTCCCATCCCCGAATTCATCCTTAACTGCAGTTGCTGTCAGACCTGCTGCAGTAGAAGACTGACCTGACGTATATATTGCACGAGGAGAGAGTTTAACAACATACCGCAGCATCTGGGACTTTGCAATACCCGGATCACCGATAAGGAGAACATGGATATCTCCTCGAAGACGACTTCCGTCAGGCATCTCTTTTGCAATACCCCCAAAGAGCTGAAGTGCAATTGCTTCCTTAACATCATCAACACCAAAAATTGTCGGGGCGATGGAATGAGCAATCTTCCGGTAGATCATCGGATCCTGTGAAAGGGTAATTATGTGTTTCTCATCCTCTTCACTAATATCCACCTCTTCAAATTCTTTTTCTGCAACTTCTATCGAGTTACATTCGATGTATATATCAAAGATAGTAGATTTTGTACCGTAAGAATTTCTTTGAATTGAACGGAGAATTCCATTAATTACGATCCGGTCTCCAGGTGTAACCATTCCGGTGATATCATCAGTAGCATCTACATCTATTGTCTGGGGCTGCTCTCCTCCTCTAAGACCCTCTGGAGACTCCTGAATCCGGAGTTTCTGTGAATCAACAAACCGTGAAAAACGGGGAATAAGTTCAAGCTTTTTCTGAGTACAGCCATCTGCACTACATCCGTCAGGTTCAATAAATGGACCGTATCCCTGTGCCTTTACTGTCCGATGACCAGAAGGACAGCGGAAAACCGCCAAAATTATTCTTGGCCTGACCTCAGTAGTTTTCCGAAGTATTCCTTCTACACAGATAAGTCTGCCAATATGATCTGATCTAATCTCTCGGATGGCAATTTTTTTGGGTAATGAGGTGAACCTGATATTAATATCAGGAGTTTCCTTTTCCTTTTTTACTTTTATCAGTCGATGGTTCTTAATTGCATCCCTGATATCACCAATAACTTTTCCAGGGTTATCTAAAAGCTCATCAGCCATCTGAGTTCCGGTTTTTCCAAAACTCTCGATGTCATGATAGTTTATGTATAATGATCGACGGAAGGGATATTCACGTGATATTTCCTCAAGCTCTTTTTTACATCGGGTCTTAAGGAATCTTGTCCAGTCTGCATCACGGTCAGTAATCTCTATTGCGTCTATGTCTACGGCAGATGTCATAATATGGGATTGAATGGAGAATCGTGGATAATGGTACAACAATGGAGTATTACTTCTTCACCAGATTCATGCGAAAAAGATTGCCATTATTTGTTTGACGGCAGAGGCTATAGTATCTTTGGAGATGAAAGGAAAAGGGATATGAGTAGTTCCTGGTTTTAAATGAAAAACGCATACACAGGTCTACGTTGTGAGTCTGTAATGATCCGGTGGTACTATGAGTTCAAAACATGCTCCTTCCCCCTCCTTACTCACTGCATCAATGATAATTCCTGTAATCGATAGAATTTCACGCGTTAAAAACAATCCCAGACCAGTATTTTTCCCATATCCCCTTCGAAATATCATGGGTTTGTCTTCTGCAGAAATACCATTACCGTTATCACAAACCAGAATGCGCATTCCGAAATCGGTAATCTCTCCAGATACAGTTATCAGAGTTACTGATCCTCCATGCCGGATAGAATTTTCAAAAAGATTATAAAAAACTTTTTCGATAAGAGGATCTGCAAATATCTCATATTGCATTATTTCCGGGGCAATATTAAGTGTTACATCCCCTGAGGTGGCAAATCGAATCGAATTAATTTCACTTAATGGTTTCCAGATAGCCCCGGTGGTTCCCAGTTCATCGTAGAGTTTGGTAAATTCAATTTGATTGGTTAGTTTTGCAAACAGATCAGTCTCTCGATTTAAATAATTCAGAAATTTCGGATCCTTTGTATCCTGTAATGCAAGACCATGATATCCTAAAACAGCCATCAGAATATTTTTCATATCATGCCGGGTTATAGAAGAAAGCAGATTTAATTTTTTATTAGCCTGTGAGAGAGCTGCTTCAACTCGTTTTCTCTCATTAATTTCATGTTTGAGATCCTCATTGGCCTGCTGCAGGAACTGATTTGCCTCAATAATCTGTTCGTTCAGGGTCGCAAGACGATCACGAGCTTCATGAAGTTCGTTATTCTTCTGAATTGCAATTTCATATGTTGATAAAAGAATATTGAGGATTTGTAAGCGATTTGAGGTTATAAAATGTTTTTTCCCTGCAAAAAAGACTTCCACCCCAAGGGTTACAGTCTCATTCATCTGGAGATACCGGTTAGCGAGGATGATACCAATTCTTGAGAGCAGATACTGGTTTTCATATGGTTTGATAATAAAGTTATCTGCTCCACATTCAAGCCCTTCAATAACATCCTGAGGATCATATAATTGGGTTACCAGAATTACCGGGATAGAACTGGTTACCGGATTATTTTTTATTGCACGACAGAACTCGTATCCGTTCATTTCAGGCATAACAATGTCTGTCAGAATGAGTGTCGGCAGATCATCCTTCATTATTTTGAGGGCTTCCTGCCCGTTGAAACTTACAATAACCCGGTACCCTGCTGACTCAAGGAGATGCTGAAGAATCGTTGCCTGTGTTTTGCTATCCTCGACTATGAGGATAGTCGTGTCAGCGTGATTAGATGTTTCCATTATGATACCTGGTTGCGATATTTAATCGGCTGTATACTGTTTCGCCAGATTTATTAGGTAATCCGGCAGACTTAATTGCACATAAATAATACTTTTGTATTATATCCTTTCTCTTTCCTACTATCATGAAACACCCCTGCATCCATGTAATAATTAATTATATCGGTTCTGTGTTTTAGGAAGTTTAACCTGGAATGATGCCCCCAACCCTCTTCCTTTACTATATACGCTGATTGAACCCCCACACATTGTCACCACCCTATGAACAATGGCCAGTCCAAGTCCATGCGATGAGTGATCATGACGTGATGGATCAGCCTTGAAAAATTCATCAAATACCTGCTCTGATTCCTCATGATTTAATCCAATTCCGGTATCTTTGATGGTAACTGCCCAGAAATTATCTTCATCCACCAGTGTGAAGGTTATCGTCCCTCCTCTGATATTGTACTTGATTGCATTGGATATGAGATTTTCAAATATTGTTGTGGCATGAAACGGTGAAATATATGCTGTGTACTCTGAAGGAATATGATTATGTACAGTAATGTTATACTGCCTGATTGAAAAAGAGTATCCACTTATTATTTCATCAATAACTCTGGTAATTGATAAATCTTGTTCAGCCATTGAAAAAGACTCCTGGTTAAGCAGAGAGAGTTTCAATGTCTGATCAACAAGACCTTTAAGTATTTTTGCATCATTTACCAAAACATCAAGAATCTCCTTCAGTTCCACATCCTGTTCATGCTTGTGAACATGGGGGAGTAGCGCTAAAAGAGGAGTCAGCGGAGTTTTAAGGTCGTGACCAATCTTCGTAATCAGATCATTTTTTTGCATCAGAAGCTGTTCAACTGTCCGGGTAGTTCTTTGTAAGGCGGAGGTTCGGTCCTCAACGAGTTCTTCGAGGCTTCCGGTAAGGATATTTAGTCTTTCTGTTGCCTGTTCAAGTTCCATATTCCGTGAAACAGCGGTATCATATATTGAAAGTAAAATATTGAGGATATCATTTTTTTCTGATTTTACCTGAAATTTATTTCCATTATACTCTAATGCAATCTCTCCAGATGATGCAATATTATTACCAGGTTTAAAAACCGAAGCGACTCGGGAAAGAAGTCCTGCCTGATTGTAGGGCTTGATAATGAAATTATTTGCACCACAAGCAAGACCGCGGATGACATCTTCCGGATCATAGAGCTGAGTTACAAGAATTACCGGGATATGAGCATATCCGGGATCTGTTTTAATAGTACTGCACAGCTCATATCCATCCATTCCAGGCATCACGATATCAGTCAGAATCAGATCAGGGATTCTCATTCTGATTAAGTCTAATGCTTTTTCCCCGTTTTCTGCTACCGATACATCATAACCAGCATCACTTAAAAGATAGCGGAGCATATCTGCCTGGGTTTTACTATCCTCTACAATGAGAAGATGTTTTTTCATTCCAGTCATCAATATTATCCAGATGTTGCAAGCAGGGTTAATTCATGAGCAATTTCCGCAGGAGGGAGAACATATGCAGCTGCACCAAGTTTAAGCGCTTCTCCTGGCATTCCATATACAATAGAACTTTCCTGATCCTGAATAATTGTTACAGCTCCTTTCAGATGCAGGCTCAATAGTTCACTTGCTCCATCATTTCCCATCCCGGTAAGGAGTACCCCAATCGCACAAGAACCGATATTTGTTGCAGCAGATCGAAAGAGATAGGAGACAGAGGGTCTGAGACTGTGCTCCGGTGGTGCTTGAACAAGTGATATCCGAAGATCAGCAGTTATACCAGTCTGCATAGAATCCGGAGCAACATACATGATACCTGGCCTGACCTGCTCATTAGCTTCAGGTACTTTTACCGTAAAACCGGTTGAATTAGAAAGCCACTCAGCAAATCCTTCAATAAATCCCGGAGACATGTGCTGAACAAGAACCATTGGGAGGGGGAAATTGCGTGGAAGTTCACGAAGAATTGTCTGAATAACCGGAGGGCCGCCAGTAGAAGCTCCCATAACTACCAACCGCGGGTTGAAACCTGACGGGAATGTTACTGGTTCAACCACATATCTGCGGGAAGGAGAAATTGCCCTTCGTTTAATTACTTTTACTTCTACATATGTCCGGATGGAAGAAACAATCTCTTTGCATGCAGAATTAAACCTGCTATTTAGAGGATTTGGAGGTTTTGGGAGCACCGCAAGAGCGCCAGCTTCCATCACCCGAAAAGATGCTGCAATCTCTGCAAGATTATCAATACCACTGATGATGATGATAGGAACCGGTGATGTCTCCATAATCTGCCTGGTTGCTTCAAATCCATCAATTCCAGGCATATTGATATCCATGGTGATGATATCAGGTGAGAGAAGAGCAGCCAGATGCACAGCTTCAGTTCCGTTTGATGCAGTCCCTATTACTCTGATATCAGGCTCATTTTCAAGGATGCCGGTTATGAGCTCTCGTGAAACACGTGAATCATCAACGATGAGAACATTAATCATTTTTAACCTATTGAATATGACGACTTATTACCTCAAGCAGATTACTTTGATCAAAACTACTTTTGACTATATATGCACTTGCTCCAACAGTAATACCATGTTCCCTATCTTCACGTGAATCCAGTGATGTAACAAGGATAACAGGAATATCTGCATATACTGGGTCCGCACGAATTTTTTCTGTTAATACAAATCCATTCATCCTTGGCATATCAACATCAGATACCACGACATCAACAGGTTTTAATTTTAATTTCATAAGTGCATCAACTCCGTCTACTGCAGTTTCGACCAGGTACCCTGCCCCTTCAAGGATGTTTTTAAGGAGCATCCGGGATGTAATTGAGTCTTCAGTAACCAGAATACTCTTCTGTTGTGATGACTCAGTATGCACCGGTATGATCGAAGGCATGTGTTCCATACCTGAAATCGTTGCAGCAAGATCTTCACAATTAATTACCGGAATTACTACCCCATCCCCTAGTATCGAAGCACCACTGATATGTCGCACCCTCCTTAATTGTCTGCCAAGATCTTTTACCACAATCTCTTGTGCACCAGATATCTGATCTACAAAAAGGCCGAATCTAACCCCTGATGCAGATGCAATTACCAGTTGTCTTGTTTCAGCTGCCTTTCCTGTATCTTCAGAAAAACCTAATACCGTCCCTAAATTTATAACTGCGACAGGTTCGTCATCGATCTCAATGATGGTTCTACTTTCAATTGTTTTTATATCCTCTTTGGAAACCTGCATTACCCGTTCAATTGATCGAAGGGGAAGGAAAAATGGATTGCCGTTAGTCAATACTTTAAGTCCCCTGAAGGTTGCAAGACTTAATGGTAGCGTCAATATGAAGGTAGTTCCTTCACAGGAAGATTCCACGTGAACATTTCCTCCAATTTGTTCTACTTTCTCTATGACAATGGCAAGACCAAGACCTCTCCCTGATACGGTAGTCACGGTAGTCTTTGTAGATAATCCTGATTTAAAGATTAATCGAAATATCAGATTAGAATCCATCCGGCTGACTTCTTCAGCAGATATCAGCCCTTTTGCAATTGCAGCAGCACTTACCTTTTGTGTATCTATCCCGGTCCCATCATCAGATATTCGTATTTCAGCCTGATGACCGGTGCCGTGTCTGACTGATATTGTTATTTGTGCGCGTTCAGGTTTACCTTTAGAAATTCTCTCTTCGCGTGTTTCAATGCCATGATCAATACTATTGCGGATAATATGAAGAATCGGATCACGTATCGTTTCAAGGATTCGTCGGTCTATTTCGATTTCAGTGCCAGATATTGTGACATCTACATCTTTTCCACTCTCTCGTGCAAGATTGTGTGCGGCACGAGGAAAACCTTCAAGGATTGATGAAGCAGGAACCAGAATTACCTGTTTTATCTCATCAATAAGCTCGGTAGTTGCGGTATCCAGAAGATACTGATCTCTGGTTGCAACACGGCTAAGAGTTGCAATATCGCCTTCAAGGATTCGAAGAAACGTCCGATTATATAATAAAAATTCGGTAATCCGCTCAATTTCACCTTGATTTAATGATGAAGAACCGTTTCCGTATTTTTCTCTTTCACTGCGCAGATGCTCTACATCAGTGGATATCTGAGACCAGGCCCATCGCCAGTGTAAAAAATTTTGAGATATTTCACGAAGTGTAAGTGCGCGCTGTCCTGCAGCCAGCCGTGCGCCCATAAGATCATCAGCCCTTGCAAACAGGTTTTCAAGCCGCTCAGATGATATCTTTATCATTGAACCTCCTCTTGCAGAATGAGAGACCTGTTTCTCTTCAGATAACCGGGCAGCCTCTTCGCGGATATGGGGGGGAGATGGTAATTTAGATTCCTTTATACTGGATTTACTTGTATCTTTACCGGTCTCAACACAGGAAGAGTTTTCAGGTTCAGGTACCGGTGTATCAGGAAGAGACTTTTTTTCTAACTCGTCTGGTTTTTTTGAAATATCAGAACTTATTTCCGATGAGTGAGAAACTGAATCAGGACCTACGGTTTTTTCAATTAATTCACGTTTTGAATTATCGATAGGAGGTGTTATTTGAGAGTTCTCATGAGGTTTTTCCGATTCTTTCTCAGTAAAAGAGGTAAGATTGCGCAAACGAGTGATAATATCAGAAGTTTTCACTCCTTTTTCATCTGCAAGAAGTAATTCAAGGGTATGAACTACGGTATGGAAAAGATCAAAAGATTCAGGAGTTAATGTGAGACCTCCTTTTCTGACTACTGAAAACACACTCTCCTGATACTGGCATAGGTTTTCTATCTCATGAAGTCCCACAGCCCGGGCAGCACCTTTCAGACTATGAGTCTCCCGAAATACCTGTTCAATGGTTTTATCATATTCTTCACGAGGAGTTGAAGGTTGCTCAAGGATAAGAAGCCCTGACGCTATAGCAGACAAGTGCTCCTGTGCTTCATCGCGAAAAGTCTCCAGAAGCTGAGTGAGAAAGTCATCCCCGTTCAGAACCATGTAATCGTCCCTCACGAGAGGTTGAACCGTTCGGTTATTTGTTTTAGCGCAATACCCAGATCATGCAGATCCTTGGCCGTCTTTTCAACCTGTCTTGTTACTTCGAGATTATTCTGTGCAGCCATCCGTATGCTCTCCATTGCAGCGGAAATCTGATCCATTCCAACAACCTGTTCCTGACTGGAAGAGGTAATCTGCACAGAAGATCTGGCAGCTTCATTAATACTTTGAGAGAGGATCTCAATTGCATCCCTGGCTTCTGTAGTCAGTCGCAATCCGGTAGCAACCGTTTTTGTTCCCTGCTCTGTAGATAAAACAGTTGAACTGATACCCCGTTGAATATCAGTTAATATCGTTCTGATGTGAGTTGTTGCCTGTTTAGATTGTTCTGCAAGATTTTTAATTTCCTGAGCTACAACACCAAATCCCCTGCCATACTCTCCAGCCTTTGCAGCTTCAATAGATGCATTTACTGCAAGGAGGTTAGATTGCTCTGCAATATCAGTAACTGTTGCAATAATCTCTCCGATAGCCTGACTTTGCTCACTAAGTTTGACTACACTCCCGGCAATTGATTCCATCTGTTGCTGGATATGGGTCATTCCTGATAAAATCTCTTCCACTGACTGCTGACCTGTCTCTGCGACGTCACTTACCGCCATTGATTTTTCTGCCACGGCCTTTGCTTTATTGTTTGTCATTTCGGTAGTTTTTCTGACTTCTTCTACCGTTGCAGAAGTTTCATTGACAGAGGTAGCAGTCTGGGCAGTACTAGATGAAAGTTCTGCGGTTATTGATAATATCTCACTTGATGCAGAAGAGAGGACGTTGACTGATTCAAACAGTTCATCGTTAATCATCGTCATCATCCGGGAAAGTTCAATCCCAATCCGGTTGAGTGCATTCTTGAATTCTATAAAATCTCCCTGAACATGAAGTGATTCATTCACCCGTGCCCCGAAGTTACCTGAAGCAAACTCCTGAGATACTCTCATCGCTTCATGCAGCGGTTCAATTACTGCATCAAGGGTTGCATTTACCCCTTCTACAATTTTCCTGAAGTCACCTTCATGCCTTTGGGAATCAGCACGTGAACTGAGTGCTCCTTTTACTGCAGCTTCGGTTAAATGATTTGAATCTTCAATCAGGAGATTAACAGCCCGGATACAGGTATTAAGGTTATTTTTGATCTCATTAAAATCCCCATAATAGGTATCAGCAATTTCTGAAGGAATATCACCTTTGGATATTCGGTCAACATATTCGGCAGCAACATTTAAAGGGCCAATCACTGCATCAAGGGTTGCATTTACTCCCTCTACAATTGTCCTAAAGTCACCTTCATGCTTCAGTGGGTCAGCACGCGTAGTGAGTTCTCCTTTTACTGCAGCTTCAGTTAAATGATTTGAATCTTCTATCAGGAGATTAACTGCCCGGATACAGGTATTAAGATTATTTTTAATCTCATTAAAATCTCCATAATAAGTATCAACTATTTCTGAAGGAATGTCACCTTTGGAGATCCTGTCAACATATTCGGCAGCTACATTTAATGGACCAATCACTGCATCAAGGATTTCGTTAAACCCGGTAATGATAAGCCGGTAATCACCTTCATGAGCAGCAGGATCTGCACGGGTTGATAATTCTCCTTTCTGTGCTGAATAAGATAGTTTTCGGGTATCTTCTACCATAGCGTTGATGTGTGTACCCATCTTGTTCAGAGTGGAACCTAGCGTTCCAATTTCATCACGTCTGGAAAATCCAACTCTTGCTGAACTGGTTCCCTGCCCTATCTGCTCAGCTACTGATACCACTTCAGCAAGAGGAGTAGTAATGCTGCGTGAGAGGATAATTCCAAATATCAGGGATGCCACCACTGCAGCTATGGTAATAAATATAAAAATAATGGCAGTCAGATACGCGGCATTGTTACTTGTCTTCCTTAGCTCATCTGCATGTTGCAATGCTTCGTTTATTTCATTATTGATTATTGATTGCATCTCATTTCGCATCGATACCCGGTTACTATCTGCTGAAACAAGATCGATAGCATCATTCTGCCTTCCCTCATCTGCAGCATTGAAGACAGGTTGATATTCTTCCTGTAATTGCCGGATTAATGTGCTGATCCTATCAAGGTCTGTATAATCTGAAGGATGAGCGTATTCACTCCGGTAATAATTTAGTTGAGTATTGATATGGGTAAATCCATTCGAGATTTCTTCTTTTAACTCTTCCCTTTCTTTAGGAAATGAAATATATCTCATAACATTTACCCTGATATTTGCGTATTCTGTATCAATATCATCGAGGGAATGAACCGGAAGAAGTGCCTCATAATACATCACATTACCATTTTCGGCGATCATATTCATATTTACAACACCAAAAAGTGCAATCGCAATCATAATTGCACCCATAATCAAATACCCGCTAATCAGCTTATATCCAATCCGGGTGTTTTCAAAAAACGCCATGTAAACCTCCAATAATACTGTAAATATGGCAATCAGTCATGTTATCTCCTTTTTTATGAACAACTCGTATCATCCGTTCTACCTTGAGCGCCCAATGGGCACCATCGGGATATTTAGTCATTTCCAATCACCATTCGGGGATCGTTTAGCATTGCTTTTGCATCAATTACCATCAGAGGGCCGGGAAGAACTCCGATAAGATATGCAGCCCCGATACCACTTACCGTAGGTGGAGGGCGATTGATAGCATTCAATTTAATTGTACGTGTCATTATTATCGCATCCGCAAGAACCCCAAAGGTCATCTCGCTACTCTCAAGAACAATTACCCGGTTATAATCCGTAAGTCCTTTGGGAGGCAATCCAAGAATACTCCTCATATCTACTAAAGATATTACTGATCCACGCAGACTGATAATACCCAGAATAAAGGGTGGCATTGCGGGAAGTAAGGTAATTACCCGAAGTAATGCTACTTCTCTTACATATTCCATCGCGATTGCATATCTTTCCCCGGAGAGGAGAAATTCAAGGATTTCCAGATTTTCTTCTGTGTCAACAGAACTATCAACACTTTTTGCAAGTTCCTCTGCACGTCTTGCAAGAATTGTTTCTGCTTTTTCCCTGTCCGGATGAAAGGAAGCATCCAATATTGTGTGGGAAGAACCTATTTTTATTAATTCATCTGAATTCATGCTCCCTTCACCTCTTCAAGAAGAACAGATATCATTTCACGGACTCTCGCAGCAGGTATACCATCAGTCAGGTCTACCGGTGCATCATCATCCATTTTCATAAGAATTGAGAGTGCAATCTGATAGTGCCGTCGTGCATCAACAGGTTTTCCCTTACCTTTCATTACCATTGCAAGCATCAGATGAGCCGGAATATAATCTGGATCTGCATATAATGACTGCCGGAGTGATTGCACACATGAATCAATTTCCCCACGTTCCTGGTAGATAACAGCCCTGAGATGATAGGCACCCGGACTTAAAGGATCAATTGCAAGAATACGGTCACACCAGCCCAGGGCATGGTCACTTTCTCCCATATCGGCAAATGCCCGGGCTAACATTTCCATATTGAAGAGGGATTTTATTGTAGGTTTCTCTTCATGGGTCAGAAGGATTTCAGCCTCAAAAATTCTTCCGGTTTTAATCAGAAATTCAGGTGACTCTGAATTGTTATGTTCAGAAGATATGGGGGCTGCCTGAAAAAATGCAGGTGTTAAAACAGGTACTGATGACTGGATGGTTTTTAACCCCTTCACTATTAAAGAAGGATCCTTTTTTTCGGATTTTTTTCTATTTTTATCCAGTTTGACATGGTGGTGAATACTCAAAGGTTTAAACCCGTCTTCAAAAGAAGAACCAGTGTGAAAAAAACTGGTTTTCGGATTTAATATGAGAGGATGTTTGTCAGATGGCTGAATTTTATGGTCGTCAACCAGTTTTTCATCACCTTTCTTAAAAAGAAATACTGATGATTGTTTGACCTGGACAAAACCCGGACGTTGTGCATAACTGATCTCCTGCGGACTTACGATTAGCCATCCACCGTCTACAAGTGACTTGTTCAGACGGTCAACAACAAATCCTGCAGTTTCTGGTGAGAAGTACATTAAAACATTGCGACAAAATACAATATCCATCGTTGTTGTACTGGTCAGAGTGGATGGATATGAGTCAGAAATTAAGTTTAGTTTGTTAAATCTGACCATTTTTCTGATTTCAGGAGATACCTGGAATCGTCCGTCAGGTGAAAGTGAGAGATATGATTCAGTTGAAACCGGGGCCTGTTCACGAAAAGACCATTTAGAGTAGATGCCTCGGGCAGCTGCATGAAGTGAACCTGGATTAATGTCTGTTCCAAGAATTGAAATTTCCCACTCATAAATATCAGGTAACAGATGACAAAGCAGCATAGCGACAGAATACGGCTCTTCTCCGGTGCTACAGGCTGCGCTCCAGATTCTTATGTATTTTCGCCCAGTACGGCGAATTCTAATTAAATCGGGAAGAATTTTATCCCGAAGATTGAGAAATAAATTTTTGTCCCGAAAAAAGTATGTCTCACCTACAGTCAGTTTTTTTACTAGTTCCTCTTCCAGTGCGCTGCAGGATTTTGGATCATCAAGTAACTGCAGACATGTTGAGGAATCAAGTCCAAGATCATGACACGCTGCATGAAATCCTCTATTCAGATCAGACAATCGTTCAGGTGCATAAGAAAACCCAATATGTTCAGTCACAAAACGGGAGATTTTATCAAGGTCTTCAGGTGCAATTGATGATACCACAGACGCCATTATTTTTACATCCCCGCAATTGCCGGTGTCATCACAGAACTAAGGCCTTCTTCTTCTTCAGGAAGGAGAAATTTGTTCAAATCTGTTATGAGAATCATTCCATCTCCTGTTCTGATAACGCCCGAAATACCGGTTATACCAGGAAGAATATCATTCACCAAAATGAGATCTTCAGATAGGTGAACCACGCCAAGAACACTATCTGCAATAAGTGCAACTTTTCTGGTGTCTGAACTCGTTATGATTAAGATATCTTCAGGGATTGAAGACCTTTGAGGAAAAGAAAACCTGGATCGGATAGAAAATACAGGGAGAATCTCCCCGTGGTAATTTATTATCCCTGCGACTGCTTGTGGTGCAGCGATAATCGGAGTTATCCTGACCATTCGTACTACATGGTCTATATGGGCAGCAGGAAGACCAAATTGCTGACTATCCACCATGAAGAGGAGGAATTGTGTCATATCTGTATATGGTGATGGTTTTCCTGCCAGATATAGATATATGGTGTCAGATAAATATATCGTTGATTATCCTGACCCACAGATAACAAATTTTGCGATTAATGCTTCCATCTGAATATCGCTTGAAGCTCCTTCAGATAACCGGAAGTCAGTTTCCCCAAGCTGATCAATCATCCGGACTTTTATCCCGTCCGGCAGGTCTCTCCTTGCAATAGCGCGATATAATTGCCCAATTAATTCCTGAGGAGCTATTCCTCTGTCATGGAGTAATTGATCCAGCATCCGACCTGCCCCCTCAAAATTACCTGACAAACAGAGCAGAATTAGGTCTTCGATTTCATCAGGTCTTGCGGTGGCAGTAATTGCGTAGATCATTGCCGGTTCTATTGCCCGGTCAAGAATAGCTGCTCCCTGTAATGCATTAATTGCTTTGCGCATATCCCCCTGAGCAACATAAAAAATTGCATCTACTACTTCTTCACTTACGACGAGTTCCTGATCCTTTGCTATTCTGGTGATCATGTCTCCAATTGCAGGTCGCGATAACTGTCTGAACCGGTATATTGCACACCTGCTTTGTATCGGATCGATGATTTTTGACGAATAGTTACAGGAAAGAATGAATCTGCATGTCTGTGCATATGTTTCCATCGTCCGACGAAGAGCAGACTGGGCATCATTTGTAAGAGCGTCAGCTTCATCAAGGAACAGGATTTTAAATTCAGAACCTCCAAATGGAGAAGTGCGTGCAAATTGTTTGATCTGGTTTCGCACCACATCAATTCCACGTTCATCTGATGCGTTCAGCTCGCGAAAATTCATCTGCCAGTCTTCACCGAAAAATTCACGAGCAAGTGCTACTGCAGCGGTTGTTTTCCCTACTCCTGCACTACCGGTAAACAGAAGATGAGGCATTTCTCCTTTGCTTACATATGAAGTCAGGCGTTCAATGATCTCCGGTTGTCCAATGATATCTGATAAAATTCTCGGACGGTATTTTTCAATCCAGATTGCGTGTGTATCATCCATCCCTTTTACTCCATTTCTTTTAACTGTTGATCGCTGTTCGTGTTGATATTTTTGTCATGGTCAGGCCGCTGGCAGGTATAAGGCAGGGTTCTTCCCTCAAGTATATCCATACAAATCTCTTTTCCTGAGTGTGATTCACTATCTTCAGGATCTATCTCCAGTGCACGGTTGAAACAGACCACGGCTTCATCAAACTTCCCTGCATCACGCAGACTGTGTCCACGCAAACACCATACTTTACTATTCTCAGGGTCAAGTTCACATGAGGCAGCATAGAAACTCTCAGCGCGTTCAAACTCGCATATCGCTCCCCATCCGCCTGCAAGACAAAACAGAACCTTCGGGTCTTCACTGACAAATGCTTCTGCCCGCTCCAGGATAATCTCCCCTTCCTGTACCCTGTTGGCATCAAACAGAACCATAGCTTTTCCATAGAGATCCCAGAAATTTTCTCCTTTTAGCGATAATGCTATATCATATTCCCCCAGTGCTTCCTCAATTTCAGCAGCACTGAGATGCGCATTAATCTTTCCTCTGCGAGCTTCATGATCAGAGAAATCAATAGCCAGTGCCCGTTCATATGCAATACGTGAGGGATTGATGTCTTTAAGGTTATGCAGCACATCTCCAAGCAGACGCCAGCTTTCTGATTCGTCAGGTATCAGAACCGTCGCATACGTGAGGGATTTTCTGGCTTCATCCAAATATCCAAGTTCAATTTCAATTTTTCCCTGAAGCATCCATGCATCAAACCACTCATCAGAGAGAGATGTTGCCTGTTTAAGAGATAACAAAGCATCTTCAGCTTCACCCATATTGAGGAGAACCCTTCCCCTGACCAGCCAGACGAGAGAATCCATCGGATCTTCACATATTGCAGAAGTGTACCGCTCAAGTGCAGTTTCCAGATTCCCCATTCGTTCATACGCTTCCCCTGCAAGATAGAGAACCTGACTTTCTTCAGGTCTGATTTTGTAGATCTGATCAAAATAATCCGAAGCGATCTGGTAGTTCTCTTTTTTGGCATGCAGGGTAGCAAACCGGTACATTATTGAAACTACGGTTGATTCTTCAATTAATTCATGAGCGAGAAGATCTAATGCATCATCAGTTAAATTTATCGCAACTAGCAGATCTGAGTGAAGACAGAGCAGACTTTCGTCATGAGGGAGAACAGACAGTCCTTGCAATATAACATTAAGAGCAATCTCCTTCTCATCGGTCTGCCATCCTCGCGCCCTTGCTTCAAGCAGATACCAGATAGAATTTTTCGGATCGATGCTTCGATTTTGAGAGCAAAAATCAAATAATTCCGCCCACCTGTTTAGATGATACAGTGCCCTTGCTTTTCCTTCTAACGCTTCCCGATGCTTTGGTTTAATCGTTAAAACATTTTCAAATGCATCAAGTGCTTCATCTGTCCGCATACAGCTTCCAAGAGCCTTCCCAAGATGAAGAGAGATCTCACAGTCACCTGGGGCCAGTATATGAGCCTCCTTAAAACAGATTACTGCTTCATCATTCCGGTTGAGTATCGCAAGAACAAGACCTTTCAGAAGATAGGGCATATATCCTGGGTTTTCATGTCTGACCGCAACTGAGAGATATCGCAGCGACAATTCATACTCGCCGCATAACATAAGGGCTAACCCTTTTTTAAGCCATGAAAAAATATTTTCTGGATCAATCAGGATGATACTATCATAGCACCTCATCTCCTGATGTCGATCACCCATCTGCTCAAGAAGCGCTGCCTTATGGAAATAGATTTGAACTGCATGTCGATTTAATTCCAGCGCATGATCATAACAACGGATGGCCTCCTCATAATTCCCCTGTTTCTGACAACAGAGAGCAATCTGATCCCATACTCCCGGATTATCCGGATCAAATACAGAAGCATGACGAAATATTTCTTCAGCCTCTTTGAATCTTTCCAGATCATATAGAACCATTCCACGTTCAAACCATGAATCTGCTGAAAGAGGCTGAATCTCTGTGGCCTTCGTGAAATAAGTAAGAGCCGACTCTAATTCTCCCTTTTCCTGCGAAATGAGCCCTAACTGGTGGTATGGCCCCGATACTTGAGACTTCAGGTTGAGAAGCCGCTTAAGAAGATATTCGGCATCGTCGGTCTGACCAGCAGTCCGTAATGTTGAAGCTTTATTAAAGAGCGCAAGGTGGTCATGAGGTTCTTTACTAAGTATCTGATCGATGACACGTACTGCCATATCATACTCAGAATGTTTTACATGCTCTGCTGCCCGAAGCATGAGCAGATCTTTTTCACGATTATCCATGGTCAGAGGTCCGTGTGCAGGTAAGATTTATGGTTTTTTCACTGAATCAACCCGGATAGTTCAGGTAATTGTTCTGTGCAATCTCATACACATAAAATCTGTATTACATTTTTGATGGGCAGGTCAGATGAATGTTTTTAGATCTTGATGAGATCATAGTGACTCTCTTATGAAGTGGACCGGAAAAAAAGAAGATGGAAAAATTTGAGAATTGGAATCAGTTGCTTTCTTCAACCTGATCATCTGGTATGTCTGCAGTCAGATTTTCTTCAGATTCAAGATCAGCCTCTGCCATTGACGGTTCATTATCAGATTCATCAATTACAGTCTGATTGTTTATTGCTTCATCAGGGGTGAATACAAACTCATCTTTTGAGGATTCTCCTCCTGTGGAGCCCATCTTTGCAGTAATCTGTTCTTTGAGTGTAAGAGCTGAAGCATATTCTGGATCAAGAGTAAGCGCCTTGTCCACCGCTTCCATAGCTTCATCATATCTCTCAAGGTTTGTCAGAGCACCTGCTTTATTGAACCAGAGTACAGCAAGGGTATCATCAAGTGCCAGCCCTGAATCAAATGCCTCAATTGCTTCCTCATCCTTGCCAAGTTTCATAAGTGCCATTCCTTTAGAGTTCCAGACACGTGGCTGAGGGTCTATAGCAATAGCTTTGTCGTATGATACAAGTGCTTCCTGAGCCTTATCCAGATTACGCAGAACATTTCCTTTATTAAACCAGCTCTCAGCGAGTGTATCATCAAGGTCAAGTGCTTTTTCAAATGCCTTTAGAGCGTCTTCATAGCGGTTGAGCTCATTAAGAACTGTTCCGTAAGAATTCCAGCTTACACTGTCAGATGCATTGAGTGTCACTGCTTCTTTGAATGACTCTGATGCCTGTTCGGTTGCCCCTTCACTTGTCTGCATCAGTCCAAGCAGATACCAGGCATTTGCCTGCAGGTCCTCAGTAAAGGTCTCAGATGTTAATGCAAGGGCCTGTTCAAATGAATCAATAGATGAAGTAAGATTATCAGATTTGTATTCATTCAGACCTTTAAAGTACCAGGCATCTGCATATTCAGGACTAAGTTCAGTAACCTTGGTAAATGCAGTCACCGCGTCAGTATAGGATTCTTCATAGTCCCCTACAATTCCTCCAAGGAAATACCATGCATCGGTTAACTTCTCATCTATTTCGATTGCTTTTCGAAGGTTTTCAACAGCACTACTGAAATTTTGTTCTTTTATATCAATTCTTCCAAGCCAGTACCATGCATTTGCAAATTGATCTTTAATTTCTACTGCTTTTTCAAGAGCAGTCCGGGCCCCTGCAAGATCATCCTGTGCAAAAAGAATTATTCCGCGATAGTATTGTGCACGATGATTTGACGGATTCTCTTCAATTGATTTGTCAAAATTTTTCATTGCATCGGTGTCGTTTTCATTATTGTATGCAATGACTCCTTTGCGATAAAACACTTCAGAATTGATTGTTTGAGCTGGAATAAGAGGTTCTGCATAATCTCCCTCAACAGAAATCAGAGTGTCAAATGTTTTTGCAGAATCTTCCTCCAGTCCCAAAAGGCCTTGAATGTCTGCTTTTGCATATAAGGCATCTTTATATGTAGGACTAATTTCTAATGCCTTATTGAAAGCCTCAAGACCTTCTTCAAGGTTACCATTTTCAGAGTTGGCATATCCAAGATAATAATATGCGCGTGCATTCTCTGAATCCTGTTGAATTACTTCTTCTAACGATGCTTTGGCAACATCATAATTCTTTTCCAAAATATTTGCCAAAGCATAGTTTATTTGTGCCCCAGGATTGTCCTTAAAGGTGGATTTTGCATTCTCAAGAGCTTCAAGTGCCCCGGCTGCATCAGGAGGTACGCGGAAGAACAGGTTTAAAAAACCAAGCATCGCATATGCGTCACCATATTCGGGATCTAATTCAGTAGCCTTCAAATAGGCTGATTCTGCCTCTGATGCAAGACCTGAACTTAAGTAAGAACCACCAAGTTTAAACCAGGCGACCGGATTTTCCGGCTCTTGTTCAGTTGCTGCAAGAAACGTAGCAATTGCTTCGTCCCATTTCTCCTGCTGGATAAAGGCATTACCCTTTTCAAGCCAGCCTGACGATTCATTATCTTCATCTGCGGATACAACACCCATACTACATATGAGTAAGAGGGTTGCAACCATGATCAACGATAAGTCGCTGAACTTCATGCCTTATAGGTCATTAACCCAGTGCAAAAATACTTTCTTATACAGGTACCTTAAACCCGGAGATCAAGAACCAAAAAACAGGGCAAAAATTATCAGAAGAGAAAAAAATTCAATCGTAATAAAGATCCATATTCCAGCGGGGGGAAAGCCGGGTTACAATGCTTTCTGCAATCTGTAAATCAGCTCCGGGAATCATATACAAAGATATTTTTCTCTTCTCCTGAGCTGCGATAAGGATATTATGATTCACAAGACAGTTTTCCGGTTCTGAACCATTATAGCATTTTCTTGGGGATATAGTTCCGTAATTCTGATTTATCCGGTGAACCAGATTTTTACACCATCCAACGAAGACAACTTTACCACTTACCACAATAAGGTATACACCAGAAAGGTTTCGAAATCTTCCTGGAATTTTAAACCGACAAAAAGGTCCTTCTCCCCATTCATGCAGCATGAGACCACTGCGGTTGGGAAATCTTTCCCATGGATTAAATACCGTCACACCTCCGCGTGAATTGTGGTCCGGCTCAATCGTATAGATAAGTTCCGGGGTAAGACTAAACTCCCGGGAAAGATCCTGCAGAGTAGGATCAGATGATGATGCCATTACTTATTCATGGGGATGAACGGCTTTAGTAATATCTCAGGATACCCTGAAAAGGATCGGTTTCTCTTCTCTTTTTAATTGGCTAAGATGAATATAGCAACAGTATTATCATTCTACACAGAGAATAACACATACAAGGTGAGAGTAGTATGTGCTCTGTTGGCGGACCAATTGATATAGAACTAGAAGAGCGGCTGAATGCGAAAAGTTTTCGATGTAAGGACTGTCAAGGGACATTTAAAGGGATAGGAAAACATATTGTCTGTCCATCGTGTGGATCTGATAATGTCAGTGAATCTGTATGATAATCCCACTTACTGAAAAAGACCTTCTCATTTCATCTCCTCACTCTTTTATTCTGTGTGGCAGTGTAAAGGAACCATTTACCTTATTTATAGAAACACAGAACGATGAATATTGTCAACATTTAGCGCAGGATAATCTGATTGTAGTTTCTGCCCCAGAAAACGGAGAGATCAGGCAGGCAATAATACTTCTTGAACTTGTCCGGACCTGGCATGTTCCTCTGGTTGTACTACCACCCGGTCATCCAGGATCCTGTAGACTTAAAATGGTGGTATCTGCAGGAGATATGATTATGATGAACTGCAGTATTCAGCGGGGAACACATCCGGAGCAGACGGTGATCTGTTCATCAGAAGAACTTGCGGGCATTACTTTGAAATCAGTATCAGGTGGGGTAAAAATCACTCATGTACCTGAATGTGCACACCTCTCTTTAGTTTCTGCTGATAGTTCAGAGGTCACAATACTCTCTTTAACTAATAGTTAATTTAATCAGTAATATTTGACTCTACAATACCTGTTGAGAAGAACTCTATATCTGTTGCCTGATAACCTTTACAGATATGGTTTTTCCCAGACGGTTTTTAATCGTTCTCATTATTGGTC
>Ga0351896_1059_pt1 | contig 33429 bp, 37 predicted proteins | sample BONcelHT113001C3_FD_205821 | JGI IMG/M metagenome (GOLD analysis project Ga0351896, IMG submission 205821) | Enriched cells from coal bed in the Powder River Basin, Montana, United States - BONCAT cells T11 rep1 HSBNCT.T11.300.1.C3 ...
CTTTGCTTTTAGTATTTGTATTCCTCTGTATTGTAAGAACTATATTCTATCTATTATTGTGGATAAATTCAATGAAGAGAGTATCTGGTCAATTTCGGGGATATTTTTGAGAATGAGATACTGTAAGAATCAGGGTTTGCTATTATGAAACAATTATTTTGTTCAGGTATTATATGCGCTGTATCCAGTAATCAATTGAGTAAAGTATACTAATTATCTGCCCCTAAGGTAGTAATACCTAATAGCAAGCCTCCTTATATATTATAGATTCATGCAGTCCGGAAATATTGATAAAAATGCTGACCTGGGTAAACAGGAGTACATCAAGGGTCTGCAACTGTACCGGGACGGAGAACTCAAAGGTGCATGCGCATTTTTTACTCGTGCCATTGATGCAGGGATAGATGACTTTGATATTCTATATTACCGGGGGATGTGCTACCTTGACGGTGCTAACTATCTGGAAGCCCTGACCGATTTTGAAGTTCTTGTAAGACATGATCCTGACAATCCTGAATATCAGTTTCGTCGCGGTTTCATCCACTATAAACTTGGGAAGAATGGTGAAGCCATGCGTGATTTCGGACTCATTCCGAAAGAATATGATGACTTCTCTATCCGGTGGCACTATCTTGCGGTATTATTATTCAAAGCTGGTGATCCTGAATCTGCCCTGGCAGCGATAGAAAAAGCATTGTTTAAGTTCCCGACCATGCCCAAAGTCTGGTTTAATGCCGGGGTTATTCTTGCATTCATGGATATTCATGATCGGGCTGATCTTGCATTTGCCACTGCTGTGAAACTTGATTCACGACTTGAGGGTGCACCCCGCAGAATCATGGAGTAACCAATATGGATCTCTTCAGCATCATTGCTGTTGCAATAGGCCTTGGAATGGATTGCTTTGCTGTTTGTGTAGCTGCCGGAATAGCGGTGAAATGCGGGAGAGTTCCATTCATTATCAGGATTGCTCTTCTTTTTGGTTTTTTTCAGACCGCAATGGCGGTGCTTGGCTGGGCAGGTGGTTCTGTTCTGTTATCCTGGATAGAACCCTATGATCACTGGGTTGCTTCTGCATTGTTGTTTTTTATCGGATTGAAGATGATAGAGGAAGGATTATCTGATGAGTCCGGTAAGGTCATGAACTTTCATTCATTATCTGTCCTTCTCATCCTTGCAGTTGCGACCAGTATTGATGCACTTGCGGTGGGGCTCTCTTTGGCAGTTCTCCAGGATCCAATTTTCATTCCTGCTCTTGTCATTGGCATAGGTGCGTGTCTCATGTCCTTTGCCGGATTTTGGATCGGAGATCGGTTTGGTTCTATTATTGGTTCCCGGGCTGAAATTATCGGTGGCGGCGTTTTGATAATTATCGGTGCTCGCATTCTTATCGAACATCTGATACTATGAACGGAGGTACTATGACTTATCGGAAAAGAATTACCTATAAATATTGCATACTTTTCACAATTATATCACGTTTGCACGGATTTCGATCCGCCCTATTCGCTCGTCTTTTTTTGATTACGTTGGCGTTCGTGCCTGCTTTATTCTTCTGTGGATGTACTGATGTCAATAGCAGCATTCCAGGCAGTTCTTCAGATGATTTGGTAATTTTTGTGCAGGATCACGAGAGATTGGATCTCGTTCAGAAAGTTGCTGGCGATTATACAAATGCGAGTGGAGGTCGGGTTATTATTAACACGATTTCTCCGGACTGGGATGGTGACTCTGCAGACCTTTTTGGGGATATTCTGATTACTGACATGGCCCATATTCCTGCTATGGCTGATCAAGGTCATATTGTGTCTCTTAATTCTCTGCTTGGGAGTAATTCATCGGTGAACTGGACTGTCTTTGAATCTCCTACACTCTCACTTGTTGGTGAGTATCCTGATTATTCGGGAAAAATGTATGCTCTTCCCTTTTATCTGGATGCTTTGGGGATTGTGTACCGGGGAGATCTCTTTGATGATCCTGATGTTTCAGATGCCTTTTGCCTTACTTATGGATACCCGATGGCAGTACCTGGATCTTATCGTGAACTATCAGATCTGGCCGGTTTTTTTTCTCAAAACGGTTTTAATCTTTCTGGTATTGCCTTTGCCGGACTTACCGGACCTGATCCCTTGTCATCCCCCTGGTTAAGTCTTGTATCATCGTATGGATCTCATATAATACACCCTGTTTCTGGCACTTCTTCAGGTAGCTGGAATAGTAGTAACACCGTTTCTGCACTTCTTATGCTTCGTAATCTTTCAAATTTAAGTCCTGATGGTGCTTTCTCATGGGGAGATACTCATGTGGCGGATGCTTTTAGTTCAGGAAAGATCGCAATGGGGATTACGTGGTTTTCACGGTTTGATTCTATTGAATCAGATTCAAAGCTGCACAATATCAGTGCCCGATTTATTCCACTTGTCGGAGAAGTAACTGATAGTGGATCGTATAGGGGCATTACGGTGAAAATAGATGGAATCGCAATGATTGAGGGTGGGAATCAGGATAATGCCATCTCTTTTCTTACCTGGTTTTATTCGCCGGATGTGCAGATGTCATACGCAAAATCAGGAATACAGCCATCCTTGATTCCGGTTCTTGATTCATTCTCATATTTGAGTCTGAATGGATATAATCGGGCTTTCCCTGAAAGTATGCGTGTGGGTGTAACTGCTGAAAAGGGACAGGATACCCCTGCTGTTCGTTTTATCTGTGAAGAGAGTGTGCAGGAAATTCTTTCTATGGATGACTGTTCAGAAGAAAAAATTCAGGATATTCTGGATGCTTCAGTCGCCCGCATTGATCTTCTCACCCGCGGCGCCTCCGCTTGATGAGCAGTAATAATTCTCTCCCTCTATATTTCAATGATACCCTATGAAGGGAAAAGAAAAAAACGATAAATCTTGTATATCTGTGATATTCCAGCCTGAAATTAAAACTATCCTCTGAAGTGATGCACGCATAACACAGGTACGCCCAAATTAGGCTTCGGTGTTTTCATAAAGCCTTTGAACTGGTTTTTTAGTAGATCTGATTAAATTATTGATAGATATAAAAAAAGAGGCATGGATGTCATTATTTGTGTAGTTTGTCTCACTTACTTGCTTTTAATTGTGAAAACCTTATATTGTGCTTTTTTTCCTAATCAGGAGAATTATTTATTGTAAAATGCAAATGGGGAAAAGACAAAATATTATCCGGGTATTCTAATAATTGGGTCTGCAATGGTAACCTTTAACCCCCTGATTACTGACCATTGGATTAGAGGTATATGCCCCCGGATATCAGGAGCGTTGCCTCGAAGGCCAATAGCAGGGAATATCTGTAAATAGTCCATTATGTCCTGAGTGGTATGTGTGGCGCCGGTTTCCGGGTATGCGATCCGACCGGAATATCCGGTCTCCGTTACAACTGTTGCATCAGGTGGTTCGACCCATGAGCCATCCGGTCTGCATTCATGGATCTCCTACCAGACACATCAACCCCACCAGACACGTGTCAGATCCGGACAACCCCCCGGCGTTCTCTCAGACTCGTGGGCATAAGGACATTTCATTCCCATCCCCCCTGATATCATCCCGTCAGGGATTCCCTGCTCTTGGACCTTTCTCATTGCCTGATATATCCTGTTCCTTCCCGAAGGTAAAGGACCGGATGCTAACTTTTTACTGATATCTCAAAGCAGTATGCCGGACTTACACACCGCGTTTTTCGAAAATTTTCTTAAGAATAACTCTATTTTGTTGATTGCAAATATGTTTATATATAATCTCGTTCTTCATATGGATATGACGAAGCAGTTATGGTTTCTCCTGATAATATTTTTGTGCATTTCAATGGTTGGAATCTCTCTTGTTTCTGCTCATCCTCCTGGAAATCTTGAGTTATCATTTGATTATAATACTAGCCTGCTACAGGTAACAACCGTTCATCAGGTCATTGATCCGACGGACCATTATATAAAAGAGATAGTGATTGATGTCGGGGATGTGAAAGATCATAATTGGATATATACAAGCCAGCCTGATGTCACCAGATTTACGTATACGTATCCTGTATCGGTTAAAGAAGGGGATATCATCAGTGTTTCTGCCGAATGTAATAAGTATGGTTCACTGAAGAGCAGTATTGTCGCAGAGGTTGATAGTATTTCGGAAGATATCATTTCTGAACCTGCTGATTCTGCTCCGCCTTTTGTAAAATCACCTGCTGGTGCTCAAACCGGTGTTCAGTCTGCATCAAGTGCTGGTTTTTCTTCGGCTGGTGTTCTTCTGATCCTGGTAGTATTGGGTTTTTTATATAGGAGATCACGGTAATATTTCATTATTATGAAGGTTATTTTTTCCTCTTTCCATTCTCATTTTTATTGCTGTTATCTGTGATTTTTGGCTGAGTCATCTGTAAAAATTGTTTTGCAATCTCGTCTTTTTCAAGACACCATTCAATGAATGTGACGATCCCTTTTAATGCGATAAATGAGTCTCTGGAAAGACCATGTTCCATAATACACGCATCAGTATCTGCCGTCTCTGGAGGCACACCTGCCATCCTTAATAGTTTGTCCAGAATCTGGTGAGACCTCTGTGTTCGCTTTGCAATTAATGTCCCGGTATCAGTGAGTGTGACTCCTCCATACGGTTCATAATGAACAAATCCAGCATCTGAAAGCCGTTTAAACCCATCTGTTACTGTTGCAGGTGTAATGCTTAGTGCTGCTGCGATATCGCGCGATTTTGCATATCCTTTCTGTTCAGATACTTCATAGATAGCCTCTAAAAGGTCTTCGTGCCGTTTTGATATTTTTTCGTTTTTCATTATTCCTGCCTCTCCGCTTTTCCTTCCTGTGTTTTAGTGGTTGACAGCTCAGGAAACTGCGTAGCTGACATCTTCATCCGGTATTGATGGACGTTATTCATTTGAAAGATGTACTGGTGCTATGGGAGAAACAAAAATTTATATGTTTGCACCTAAATATTTAGATCTATCAAAATTAATTGGATTTACTATGAAAATTATGTTTATAAAAAAAATCGTAACTGATATTTCTGGCATAATTAAAGTGATATCTGGGGATCCCAGGGTCGATACAAACTCGACTTTACATCTCATCAGCTGGGCACCTCTCAGCGGCCCTGCAAAATGTTGCATCTGTGGATGTGGTCCATCAATACGGCGGTCTGATGCAGCAATAATTTCTATAACTATTGATGAAGACGGGTGTTGATAATGGTCCCACTTAGTTTAATAAAAACGGGTGATCGTGTCCAGGTCCAGCATATATGTGGGTCGGGTTATCTGGCTAATACCCTTGGTCAGCTAGGAGTATGTGTGGGAGCAGAGATCGAAGTTATGCAAAAAGCAAGTGAATCAGTGATTATCAAGATTAAAGATAGTAGATACGCTCTTGGCGCTGGTGCAGCTAGTATGGTTCTGGTTCATCCGGTTGTGGGGAAATAGATGAAAGAAATCACACGTTCTTCTGACCGGGAATCCGAAGATGATTACAATTATATTGTTTAATACATGTGTGATTCGCACTTCGGACTTTGAATTAAAGAAAGCATAAGGGTGTGTTAATGGCAGAAAAAATTATGAGTAATTAATATACCTGATAGAAACTATGTTCTAGCTATTTATGTCTGATTGCAACGATGATTTTTTTTGTCGGATTCTCGCCGTGAAACATAAATCCTATAAATTAATAATTTTTATTCTTCTCGCAATAATTCTTGAATTTATTGTTCACTATATTCTGAAGATTTCTATCATTTATACGCACCTTTTTTATCTGATCATTATTGTTGCTGCGATATGGTATCAGAGAAAAGCAGTCTGGGTAGCAATGTTTTTTGGTATTCTTCATATACTGGTTTCCTACACCATTCTTGGATTTTTTTCATTTGAACCTGTTTTTCGTGCAGTAATGTTATGTATCGTTGCATATATCGTTGGTTCTGTTGTGTATTGTATGGCGTGTTATCGTGACGAACAGATTAAGCAGAATATAGAACTGATTAAGACACAACAGTCGTTTCAGATCGCTAATAAAAAACTGAACCTTCTTTCGAGTATTACCCGGCATGACATTCTGAATCAGTTGACCGCTCTTCTAGGCTATCTTGATATCTCTCATGAGATGAGTGATGATCCTGAGAAACTGGATATCATTGCGAAAGAACAGAACGCTGCTGAGACGATTTGGAGGCAAATTGAGTTTACCCGGCAATATCAGGATATTGGAATAAAATCTCCTGTCTGGCATAGTCTCATCCAAAATTTTAACCAAATCAGATCAGATTTTCATCATGATACAATAACTCTTCATTCATCATTAGGCAGATATGAAATCTATGCTGATCCGCTTTTTCCTGTTATCTGCCAGAATTTGATTGATAATTCAATTAGACATGGAGTTCATGTTAAAAACATCTGGTTTCGAACTGAACAACAGGGAAAAGACCTGGGTTTAATATATGAAGATGACGGAATCGGTGTTCCTGAAAATGAGAAAATAAGGATATTTGAACGGGGATACGGGAAAAATACTGGTATGGGACTTTTCCTATCTCAGGAAATTCTGGCTATTACCGGTCTTTTTTTGCAGGAGAAGGGAATAACCGGATCAGGAGTCCGGTTTGAAATTGTGATCCCTAATGGTTCATATCGCGCAATTTCTCCGGAAATTTTGTAAATTCGGTGTTGAAATGCTTTACTTTCCCTTTTGTATTGTTCTGATTCACAGTTTGGTAGATTACAGTGGTTTGTTTTTTTATCATTGATTACGTGTGGGGTATCAAAAGAAATTAATCACTTCTGCAGAGACACATAGTAATAAATGACAATGCAAATTATCCCTCCCCTTCGTATCATCTCATGGAATATCACCCTTCGTTGTCCGCTCCGGTGTAGTCATTGTTATTCAGATGCCGGGGATCAAGATGTTGCGGATGTTCTCACAACTACAGAAGCACGAGGTATCCTTGATCAGATTAGAGAGGCAGGCAGTCCGGTGGTCATCCTGAGTGGTGGTGAACCAATGATGCGGGAGGATATCTATGATATAGCGCGATATGGGACTGATGTTGGTCTTCGTATGGCTCTTGGGACCAGTGGATATACTTTCGATGAAAATACTCCTAAACAGCTGAAAGATGCAGGCATTGAAAACGTTGCAATCAGTATTGACTCTGCCAACCCATTCATCCACGACACATATCGCGGGCTTCCGGGTGCATGGAATAACGCTGTCAGGGCAATCAGGTTGTGTCTTGATCAGGGAATGCAGGTTCAGATCAATATGACTGTCCTTACTCCTGATATCGGGGAGGTAGATCAGGTAGTTACATTAGGGAAAGAACTTGGGTGCAAGGATTTTCAGCTTTTTATCCCGGTTCCGACTGGGAGATCACAAAAGGAAAACTATGAGCGATATGGATCCTATGAAGAATTATTAAAACAGGTTCTCCGCTCATACAGTGGAGGGAGCATCTCTCTACGTCCTACCTGCATACCTCAGTTTCGAAGAGTTGCTCATGAGATGGGGATTGTGCAACAATCCTGGGGTCGTGGTTGTATCGCTGGAATTTCGTATTGTCGTATCTATGCAAATGGTGATGTCACTCCCTGCCCCTATCTCCCTGCAATTGCAGGAAACCTGAGGCAGCAGCGTCTTGCTGAACTATGGAAGACGTCTGAAATTTTTGTGGCACTTCGGGATTATGAACGGCTCAAAGGAAAATGCGGAATTTGTGAATATAAAGAGATCTGTGGAGGATGCAGGGCCAGGGCATTTTCCAGGTATGGCAGCGTGACTCACTCATGTGGAAGTCTGGTTCGTCCTGTTGACATAGAAGGAGAACTTTGTGCGCAAGATCCTCTCTGCCCATATGTTCCGGGAGGAGCATAATGAATCAATCCGTGACAGAATTTCCTGACAACATCGATCTTCTTCTTCTTGATGCATTACAGGATGACATCCCTTTCATTCCTGATCCATGGGAGATCATCGGAAAGCGGATCGGCATATCTGCAGAGGAGGTTCTTATCAGACTTACACGGATGACTGATGCTGGTTTCATCAGGGGAATTGTTCCTACTCTTGAATCAGCAAAAATCGGTTCTCTGGTATCAACCCTCGTTGCAATGCGGGTATCAGATGATAAGCTTGCCCATGTTGTGTCGGTGGTCAATTCATATTCTGAAGTCTCTCATAATTACCTCCGTATTCATGAGTATAATCTCTGGTTTACTCTGGCAGCCCCTTCACAAGCATGTATTGATACTATCACAAATGAAATTTTAAATAAAACTGGTCTTTCTTCTGATGATATGCTCAATCTTTATACTGAGAAGAAGTATAAAATTGATGTACGCTTTCCAATTTTAAATCGTAATCGGGAGGGATCTCATGGATGAGAATGATCGATTACTTATTAAAGATCTTGAGCAAGGTCTCCCTCTGCAGCCCCGGCCTTTCAAAGCCCTTGGAAAACGGATTGGTCTTTCTGAACAAGAGGTTATCAGCAGGATTTTGAATCTGAAAGATGAAGGAGTTCTCCGTCGGATGAGGGCACGGATAAATCAGCGAAGTCTGGGTATCGTTGCAAATGCCCTGGTTGGGTGGAACTGTGGTATTCTAGATCCTGATCAGGCTGGAGAATTACTCGCAAATATGTCCGGAGTAACTCATTGTTATCGCCGTAAAACTGTTCCTGGCCGATGGGAATACACCCATTATACTGTCCACCATGGATGGTCCTATGATCAAGTAAAAAGAGAAATTGAAATGATAGCAGAAAAAACAGGATTATCCAATTATATTATTTTATTCAGTACAGAAGAATACAAACGAGTCCCCCATGTCCGGATAGATCTTCAGAAGGTAGAGAGATGAACAGAATAACCCAGTGTCTTCATGGAAAAGGCACCGTAAGCTCAATGATGAAAAACCGGGAAAAGGTAGGTATTTCCCCGCAGTTTCTTGCATATGATCAGGTCATCCGCCCGGTTGTTTTTTGGAATCTCACCGGCAGGTGTAATCTCTCATGTGTGCATTGTTATAATGCCTCCGGCCCGGCTATTGTATCGCGGGATGAACTTACCACTGCAGAGGCACTTGCCTTCATCGACGACTGTGCTCATCTGAAGGTTCCTGTTCTTTTACTAACCGGAGGTGAGCCTCTTATCAGGGAAGATCTCTGGCTGCTTGCAGAGCACGCCCGGTCATGTGGTATCAGAACTGCACTAAGTTCAAATGGAACTCTCATCACTGCCGGGGTTGCAGAGAAGATAAAAAGGACTGGCATCGGATATGTTGGTATTTCTCTTGATGGGGCAACTGCACATACACACGACCAGTTTAGGAATTATGATGGTGCCTTTGACAGAGCAGTTCGGGCATTTCAGCACTGTGTAGATGCCGGGGTGAAATGTGGTGTCAGAGTTACATTGACAAAGGAGAATCTTAACGAACTTGGCCCGCTTATCGATCTTTCACTGAAGATTGGGGCTTGTCGGTTTTGCATGTACTGGCTTGTTCCTTCAGGAAGGGGGGCAGATACCTACCGGGAGATGCAGGTATCAGAGAAGGATATAACAGCTGCCCTTGATGTTCTGTATCAATATGCGAAAAAAATCGATCCGTCTGTAATGGAATTTCTCACTGTTGATGCACCACAGGATGCCGTTCATCTGCTCGAGATGATGGAGCGGGAAGAGGTTGCTGATCTTCCTGAAGCCAGGGATTTAATTACCTCGATGAAAGGAGGATGTAGTGCTGGATCACGTGTTGCAAATGTCACTCAGTATGGTGATGTGTATCCCTGCCAGTTTGCACAAATTCGTGAGTTTTATATTGGTTCCATTCGGGAAAAGCCATTTTCTGTTCTTTACAATGATTCAGAAAATCCGGTTTTAAAGAGATTTCGCGAGAAGCAGGACCATCTCACTGGTCAATGCCGGAGATGTTCATATCTGACTATATGCGGTGGAGGTTGCAGGGTTCGGGCATATCATGAAACCGGGGATATGTATGCAGATGATCCCTTTTGCGATATACTGGCACGGCAGGGTAATTCCGGGCTTTCTATGTGATCTGATTTAATTATCCCTTTTTTTAGCTCTAATAAATTAGTAGTGGATGGTACATTTGAATAAAGGCTGATATTAGCAGTCATTCTTTTCGGGTATAATTGCCGGCCCCATAAGCATAGCCAGGGATCTTGTTTCAGTAAAATTTTCAAGCACCATTTTCACCAGAACTGTTAAGGGAACTGCTATGAGTGCTCCTGATGTTCCAAACATAAATGTCCAGAATAATATTGATATGAATATTATTGCCGGGGAAAGATTCATTCCCCTGCCTGCAAACTGGGGGAAGAGGAAATTTTCTGCAAAAAGATTAATCAGACCAGCAACGATGATAATGAGAAGAGCGGCCATCGGACTTAATTGAACGAAAGCGATGATAACTGGTGGAACAACAGCGAGAATGAATCCGATATAAGGCACGTAACTGAGGATAAACAGGATCATACCCCATAATAGCGCCCCTTCAACTCCAAACACCAGGAGGGCAACTCCAAATGACATACCGGTGAAAAGATTGACCTTTGTTCTGATAATGACATATTCGATGAGTATCTCACTAAAAATCTCCATTTTTGAAAGAAACTCCGGATTTGGTGCCAGCACAGTTTTAAATTTCTGAGAAAACCCTCCGGCTTCAAGAAGAAGGAGGAGTGTTGTGAAAACCACGATGAGCAATGCAGATATACCCTCAATTATGCCTTGAAAGTTTATCTTTGAGAAATCTACAGATGATCCGGCAAGGTCATTTGTTGGCATGAATCGAAGAGATCCTATGCCTGCATTGTTTGCTGCAATTTCCAGGATACCTATCTGCTTCTCTAAACTCTGCTGAAAATTTGGAATTTGTTCTATTATTGGATAGAGTGAGATCAGAATCAGGACTATCAGTAAAACAATACAGAGTAAAAAGGTTGTAAATGCCACCATGTTTGCAAGTCCAGAAGAAAGACCTTTTGTCATTAACCACCTGGCTAATACTGAAAATATAATGGCGATGAAGATTGAGAGCAATAATGGGCCGATAAACCAGGCAGCCATTTTTATTCCGGCAAGAACTATGATGCTCCCTGACACCAGGAGAATCAGCCGGTCAATTGGCGGGAGGTTGGTAATTGACATCATGGTGCTATATTTGTCTACTTCCCACCTGATAAAATCGCTTAAAACCCTGGGTTATTTCTGTATAAGGGATGCCCTGCCCTGCTATCTGTTACACATCTGGAGAAAATTATGGATTATCCACTCATTTCTGACTTCTGGATGAAAGAGAGTTCCATACCTGGGTTTATTCTTCAGTCTGAATGCCTGGACTGTTGTTGATGACCGGGCGAGAACCTGAAGAGAATCAGGAATCCGGACTTCTGACTGGTGTAATTCCCAGGCTGAAAAAAGTGTGTTCCCTGAAAATAATGGATCTTCACTTACAACGGTAACATCAGTCATTCCGATTTTTTCTCCATGAGTTAGCATCCCGCCAGATTTTAATGCCAGCAACTGCATTCCTGCACATATTCCAAGTAAGGGTCCATCCCATTTCTCTAGGCATGATGGAAGGCCGGTTTGTAAAAACTGCTGGTCAAGCAGAGCAGTTCCGGATATAATAATTCCTTTTGTATTGCCGGGTAATGAGTTGGTTTTCAGAGGTTGAATGCTGGTTTCAAATTCGGCTGTCTGAATAATTGTTTGTAATGGCCTTGCAAACTCTGCTGTAAGCAGGGGAATATCCTGCCTTGTGCAGTCAATGATGAGGATCATTTTCTCACCAGCTCTGCATTTTCAATAAGATATCGTCCGTTGTGGTTATGGTAGTCAGTTTTTGCAGAGGAGATGTGAATTTTTTTTGAAAAAAAGGGGGCATCACAGACAAAACTCTCATACTCTCCTCCTTCTCCGGTAAGTGATATGCAATATTTGTCCTTAATTTTTAGCAGACAGCTGATAAACGATTGATCAATAGTTTTTCCAAGCCAGGTTTCATCAAAGGGTGCAGAAAAAACTCCTGCGATTATTGCCTCAAATCCGGTGTTGATAAGGTCATGCATATACTGCTCCTGATTACAAAGCCAGATAGGGTTGAAACACCAGAGACATTGCTTTGCACAAATCCGTTGAACTCGTGCAGCCTGGTATACTGATTGAATTGCACCGGTTACTATTCCTTCCACCCCATATGTTTCTACTGCGAAATGAATAGCTTGTGTAAGATCATCGAGTTCAGCCTCTTTTTCACCGGTGGTTTGCCATTCTATTAGTGGTATGTCTGCAGCTTCTGCCTGAAGTCTTGTTAAGGATATGTTGGGGGTATGGAACATGTAACTTTCTGTGTTTTGTGATTGAATAGTAATAAAACAAACAACTTCATCAGTTTTCATTGCTTGCCAGCAGGAATATAATGAGTCTTTTCCTCCTGAAAGTAGAACTGCAAGTTTCATAGGTTTCTGCCCGGATTTACCTTTGGCTGGATGTCCCATTGAGTGTGCACTATGCCACACACAATAATATCTTCGTATTTTCCGTCTTTCATAATGTGTTTTTGGAGTAATCCTTCATACTGCAGACCACACTTTTCAAGAACTCTTCCTGATGCGGGATTCCTTTTAAAATATGAGGCAGTTACCCGGTTGAGATGAAGTGAATCAAATGCATATGTCAGCATGGCCTTTACAGCCTCGGTTGCATACCCATGACCCCAGAAAGGGATTCCAATCCAATAGCCCATTTCACCACGGTTATGTTCAGTTTCAATTTCCATACCTATTGCACCGATTATCCATCCATCTTCCTTTCGGGTAATGGCAAATACGATCTGTATTCCTTCTTCATACCACTCCTGATGACAGGAAATCCACGTCTCTGCCATCCCAACGCCATAAGGGTGGGGGATATTCAGGCAGGCTTGGGCAATCCTCTGATCACCTGCAAGGCTCCTTACTACCATTCCTTCTTCTGGCTGAAATCCACGGAGGTGAAGTCTGTTTGTATATATTTCCGGATATCTACTCATCGGTTAGGTTTTTGCATTACGTAAAAAACGTATCCATAACAGTCCGGATACTGTTGCATGATGCTAATCTCCTGTTCGATTTCATCTAAAAATGCCATCTCTTCATCAGTAAGAGTGTTATTTTTCATAATTTGGATTTTTTCTATTTGAGGTGCATAAAATTCATCCCATGCAGATGAAGGTAAAAGGAGCGTTTTCAGACAATGGTACCCTGCTGATTCAATTATCTGGCAGTTATCTGCAACTGATTTTACTGCTGGATATGTTATATTCCAAAAATCGGCTGCTTCTTTGGGAGGATTATCTGTTAACCGGGTCAACTCGGAGACTACAATATATCCTCCTGGCCGGATAAGGTCATACCAGTATATGAGCCCACGTTCAAACCCGATTATATAAATTGCCCCTTCACTCCAGATAAGATCCCCCGAATTTACTCCAACCGGAAGGGAATCCATAGAACTGCATAATGGAGTAATGTGCTTTGAACAACACTTCTTCTCTGCTTCCTGCATGAGGATATCCAAAAATGGCTTATGAATATCAACTGCTATTACTTCTCCCATTTCTGCAAGTATTCTGGTCTGGCTTCCTGTTCCACATCCCATATCTATAATTTTCGGCTTTTTTGGCAGATCTAATAATTCTGTAATTATTAAACGGGTTATCTGTTCATCTCCCGGCCCTTGCCGTGGTAATGATTCGTAAAAAGAAAAAAGAAACGGAGAAGGTAATTTTTCTGTCATCATCAAAAGTGTGTGATGTCAGGTAAACAAATTTGTGATAGAATGCCACATATTTTCAAATCCTGTTGATAGGACCACTTCTGGATTAACTCCGAGAATGGGAAAGATAAATATCAGGTAGGCGAATGTTCCGATACTGCTTCCTACATTGGCAAGAGCTGCAACGAGTACCACTTTAAAAAGCGGTATCTTTCGCATTTCAGAGAAAGATTCAGCGGCAAATATTTTTTTCACATCTGATGGACGGGGTTTTCTGATTTTTGCCTCAACAATTGCTGAAAACCATCCTGCTGCAATCAGTGGGTGAAGTGCAGAAATTGGTGAGATGAGAAAACCGGTGATTGCAGATAAGATGTGTCCTCCTGCTAAAAGAGTGCACGCCATTGTTGGTATTCCATGAATAATCACCCAGTAAAAGAGAGCAAGCAGTAATACATCTGTTCCAACACCTGAGAAGATTATAGCAAGAATGATGACCGCAAACATCACTAACATTGCTCCGGCAATAATCTTTCCCCATGGCCGAGTTTTTATCGTTGCTACCAGGTCTGACATCGGGGGCAGTGTTTTGGGATTTGATAGAAATCCTTCCATTCCTTTCCGATGTCCTGCTCCAACAACTGCGAGAACCCGTTCATGAGTTTGAGCAAGCTGCAGGAGATGGTAAGACATATATGCATCACGTTCGGTTATCAGGGCATATGCACCACGGGGAGAAAACTTGTGAAATTCATCCATGGCCACCGTGACAAAATCTTCCTTTTTCAGTTCTTCGATGTCAATCATCTCACTGGCATCATCTGCAACGATGAGAGATCCGGCAAGGGCATAAAACATTTTCAACTTTTCAATGATTGACATTGATGCCCAGAACCGGTGAAGGGTCATTCGAATATCCCGATCAATCAGAGCGAGTTCGATCCCTTTCCCTTCCGTCTCGGAGATAGCAGCCTTCATCTCTGCACCTGGCTCTACTCCGACATCCATTCCAATCTTACGTTGAATATAGGCCAGCACCCATTGGATCAGGAGTTGGTTAAAATTCTGGCTATGTAGAATCTCTTCGATATCAGGATTCTGTTGCTGCTGCTTAAGTCCGTTATATCGACCCTGATCAAGTTCTATTGCGACGACATCGGGATTCCACTCACCGATTGCCTCAATAACTTCTTCAACACTTTTCTGCGAGACATGTGCTGTCCCGATTATTTTTATCTCACCCATTTAATATCCTCAAACCTTCCCCGTCTATAACCACCAGTTTACCCGGAGGGATTATTATCCGGGTTAACATATCCATGATTCGTTTTTCTTCTTCTTGTTCAGCTTCCTGGCGTGACAGGAGATCTGATGCAATAATTTCCGCAATTTCAGGTTTCATTGGGACTTTTAAGTTTTCTAAACTGCTGCATGGTGAAATTGTGAGTCTTCCTTTCTCTAGCATAAAGGGATAGGTTCGGCAGATCCATGGACGGCTATGATAAATTGAGCATGCACCGTTTTTAAGAAATCTGCATCTGCCATCCTGACGACGAATTGCCCAGGCAAGGGTATATTCCCGGTCACCTTCTTTGATTGTATCCGGATAGGGCTCAGCGATCTCATCAAACAGGAGATCTGTTGCCTGCATAATTGCCCGGACTTCAGGAGGGCTGACTATCACAAGGTTTGATCCCGGTTCGATTTCACAACAACAGTTCCCACAACGCTGGCATTGAAATGCAGTTTCCAGTATTTCCTGTGTTAGTGACTGAATATCATAATGATCAGGATTATCTGGTATGATACTCATTCCTGACATATTTTGTGAAAATTCTCAAAAACCCGGTATCCTTCATAGGTATGGCTGACCTCCGGGTGCCACTGAAGTCCGAATATTGGCTTTTCCTTATGTCTTATTGCTTCATTTCCACAAATCTCTGATGATGCAAGCCGGATAAAGTCAGGAGGAGTAACAACTACCTCATCTGCATGGGATGCCCAGACCTGCATGGTAGACGGATAACCAATCAGGATCTGGTCAGTATCAAGAACAGTTACTTCAACTGCTCCATATCCTCCCATCTGACCGGGTTTTACCCCACCGCCGAATGCGGTGGCAATAATATGCAGTCCGAGGCAGATTCCCAGTATGGGCAGGTTGAGATCCAGATACTCACTGCATCTTCCAGCGCGACTGATGTCCGGACCTCCACCAAGAATGATACCGCAGCATCCGGTTTCAATGTCCTCAGGCGGGGTTGTGTTTGCTATCAATTTCGCTTCAATATCAAGATCGCGCAATGCACGTGAGATCAGATGGTTAAACTGACCAAAGTTATTGACCACATAGATGGGGAGCATCTCCCCATGTGTTGGTTTTTTAGCTACAAAGGTTTTGAGGGACAATAGGTGGTAACAAATCGTATGATTGATTGTTTAATATCAGGGAGTGAATAGCCCATAAGATGTGACAGAAACATTGCCCCGCCCGCTCCCATTCCTTCTTTTACCTCTCCTATACAGTATCTCACAAGGCCGGAATGACCAATTGCTCCAAATTCAGGGTCTACCGCAGTTAATGAAACACCTATCTGTGATGCAATAGACAAGCAATTTGCAGCTGGATCATCCTGTACGTAGATGGTTGTTACCACATCCGGGGTTGGAATGTTGTATGCCCTTATAAGTGCTGCAACCGCCAGCATCTGGGTTCCACCTGCGAGATATAATTTCCCTGTGTAGGTATCTGCAATTCCAGCAGCTACAGCCATCATTGGATCACCAATTTCTCTAATAATATCTATGGCGTCCTGCACGTTTGAGTGAGATAACCTCTCAAGAGCAGTTGCTACAATCTCTTCCTTTAATCTGGCCGGACTGGTAATCGCAGCGCTGCTTACCCTGGCATCATACCCTAAAGCGCGAAGGACGCATAGCGCAGTGGTGGTTCCGCCGGGTACACACTCCCCAAGAACCAGAGTATCATAGGTCCCGGAAAAGAATTTCCCTGCCCACTGTCCACGTTTATAGAGTCCTCTTGCATCTGGAACCGCCGTACTTTTTCTGGGATCCTGACCGGGAGCGCCGATCATGTCAAGACTGGGGATGTTCAACGGATGAACAAGTCCGGCGTTCATAAAAAGAACTGGAAAACCAGAAAGTTCAGACATGGAACGGGTTATTGAAGCCGGTGTAGGGCAACCACTCGGTGTATTTGGTGTTGCATCAACACTAGTTATTCGTCCCTGAATGATTAGTTCAGCATCTAAATTTGGAACAAGCAGGGATCCTTCAGGATTCGGACCTGCCCCTGACAGTCCTGGCACTGTGGAAAGCATGGTATTTGCTAATATGCCGCAAAAAAGGGGATTTTTGGGGATGTGTGAATGAGGCCTTGAAAGAAATGACATGTTCACCGGTTGGAATCTTTCATGCATGAATCTGCCTAAAACAGATCTGATTCTTGATATTTTTAGGAGATATTCAGGTACTTCTATTTCTGTTGTAACTGATAGTACTGCCAGATGTCATTCATGCAACCTGTCATCGCGCTTCTTCAGTTTACTACAATATTACCTGTTGGTAAGACTGCTCCCTTTGAAGCATTCGCCCGCAGATGCTGGATGTATCCTCTCGCAGGGTATGTAACAGGGGGAATTGCTGCATTGATTCTTTTTATGCTTCCTGCTCCGCCCCTGGTCATTGCTGCGCTGGGACTTGGAATTCTCTTTCTTCTGACTGGATGTAATCATCTTGACGGTCTTTTAGATTTAGGTGACGGTCTTATGGCTCACGGGAGTCGTGAGGTTAGAATTCGCGCATTAACTGATCGGACAATTGGAACCGGGGGGATTGCATTCGGGTTGATAATTACACTGCTTTCATTTGGTTCTCTGGCTTCTGTTCAGATGGCATGTGTTGCAGTAATTATTGCCGAGGTTGCTGGAAAATATGCGATGGCTGTTATGACCATTTTTGGAAAACCGTTTCATGACGGGCTGCATGCAACACTCCACCAGCAGACCCATCCATGGTTTATTATTCCTTCAACAATGCTCCTCCTCCCCCTGATCTTCCTTCCTGTTTCTCTGGGTTCACTCATTGGGGCATTTTTTATAATGGTAGTCATACCCGGAACACTCATTATTCTTGCCGCGCGTCTTTTTGGTGGAGTAAATGGGGATGTAACCGGAGCCGCCGGAGAGATCACCCGTGCCGGAGTATTTGCAATAATTGCCTGTACTCAGGGCCCCGTATTTTTCTCCTGGATTTCCCCCATTTTTTAGATCCCACCTTATTTACAGGGCCTTGCTTCTGAATCGTGGTGTATATCCTGAATTGTCATCGTCTCCACAAGCAATCTCGGTACCATCTCTTATAAGTGTATTGAACTGCATTGCTGCCTCCATAAGAGCTTCAGGGGGCATTGCACCGGTTCGAATCTGACCTGAAATAGTTTCATAAGGGGAGGGCATAATGCGCGCCCCGACTTTAACTCCTTTACAATGAGTGCAAAAAGCGCATCTGGTGTGTACAGAGAGTTTTCCTGCAGCGCATTCTACTTGGACTTTATCAGCCTCTAAATCACGAAGTATTGGGAGCGATTTCATGTTAATTGATAATTATCCTCCGGATCAGTATTTATCAGTTCTTGCTTATCGCTCTAAATCAGAATTGCCGTCCATGGAGATGAAACGTAATGGATGAAAAATATTAAAAGGCACTTCTATCAAATATGTAATACTCGCATAAATGGACTGTTAATGCAGATCTGAAATTTGCGGAGGTATTGGAGGATTATTATCTATGGCAGCTGAAAAGCCACACATTAACCTCGCGGTCATTGGACATATTGACCATGGGAAGTCTACGACAGTTGGCCGTCTGATGTACGAGGCCGGCGCTGTCCCGCCACATATCATCGAACAATATAAGAAAGAAGCAGAGTCGAAGGGTAAGGGTTCCTTTGCATTTGCATGGGTCATGGATAACCTCAAAGAGGAACGTGAGCGTGGTATTACCATCGATATCGCTCACAAGAGGTTTGACACCGCAAAGTACTACTTTACTGTAGTGGACTGCCCGGGACACCGGGACTTTGTGAAGAACATGATCACCGGTGCATCTCAGGCTGACGCTGCAATCATCATTGTCGCAGCACCTGATGGTGTTATGGAACAGACCAAGGAGCACGTCTTCCTTGCAAAGACCCTCGGTATCAAACAACTCATCATTGGTATAAACAAGATGGATACATCCAAGTATGATGAGGCACGTTTTAACCAGGTCAAGGCTGACATGGGCGCCCTCCTTAAGATGGTCGGAACCAACCCTGATTCAGTCAAGTTCATCCCAATCAGTGCATTTGAAGGTGACAACATCACCAAGGTTAGTGAAAATATGCCCTGGTACAAGGGGAAAGCACTCTTCTCACTCCTTGACGAACTTGAAGTTCCTGAGAAACCAACCGACAAACCACTTCGTATCCCTATTCAGGATGCATACTCAATCTCCGGTATCGGGACTGTCCCGGTCGGTCGTGTTGAGACCGGAATCCTCAAGAAGGGTATGAACGTTGTTTTCATGCCTGCAAACAAGGGTGGAGAATGTAAGTCCATTGAGATGCACCATGAAGAGCAGCCACAGGCACTCCCTGGTGACAACATCGGGTTCAATGTTCGTGGTATCGGTAAGGATGATGTCCGTCGTGGTGATGTGTGTGGTGCCGCTGATGTTCCACCAGCAGTAGCAGAAGAATTCAGCGCACAGATCGTGGTCCTTCAGCACCCAAGTGCAATCACTGCAGGGTACACTCCGGTCTTCCACTGTCACACCGCACAGGTTGCCTGCACCTTTATCGAGCTTGTCAAGAAGCTTGATCCAAGGACCGGGCAGACCTCCGAAGAGAATCCGACATTCCTTAAGGCTGGAGACGCTGCAATCATCAAGTGCAAGCCAACTAAGCCTTTCTGCGTTGAAAGCGCAAAGGAATTCCCCCAGCTTGGACGTTTCGCCATCCGCGATATGGGTCAGACCATTGCTGCCGGTATGTGCGTTGATGTTGTTAAGAAACAATTCCGCTAACCCCTTATTTTTTGGGTGTGTTAAAAATGCAGAAAGCCCGTATCCGGCTCACCGGTACTGATTATAATAAAGTTGAAGAGGTCTGTAATAAGATCCGTGAGATTGCAGAACGCACTGGTGTGAACCTTGCAGGACCAATCCCGCTCCCAACCAGAAAACTCGTTGTTCCAATCCGGAAGAGTCCGGATGGTGAAGGAACAGCAACCTGGGATCGCTGGCAGATGCGTGTCCACAAGCGTCTCATCGATATTGATGCAGATGAGCGGGCACTGCGTCAGCTGATGCGAACTCAGGTTCCAAAAGACATTGGTATCGAGATAGTACTCGAAAGCTAAAAGCCGGTGACGGTGCACACGTGCTTGCTGCACGTCTTTCCAATATCAATACCCGCACCTCCGCAGGGCGGATCAATTGTTATTTTTTAGATACTTTTCTCTTCGTTTTTCATAATTATCGCTGAATTTTTTGTAACTTTTTTTTCATCCGGGCATTATACCTGTCAGTTTTCGTGGGTATCAGATAGGAGATACTAACTAAATTTTCCACAAAGGTTTCTGGATATTTTCTGTAATCTTTTCATTGTATGCCTCTGAAGTCTCCGGTGTCTTTTTTGCAATATAAGCACGAATAATTAGGTAGATATGTTTGCATGCACGATAAAAGACCGGCCTTTATTAACAACAAAAGGGTTATTTATTCTTATTTTCCTAATCGGTCTCATAGTCAGAATTATCGTTCCTGAGCTTAAACTTCTTCATCACGATGAGGCGATACATGCCTGGTTTACGTATGAATTGTTAACGAAGGGGACGTATCTCTATGATCCGATGTATCACGGCCCCCTTCTCTACTATCTGACGGGGGCAGCGTTTCTGTTTTTTTCAGATTCTGATCTTATTGCGCGATTACTGCCTGCATTATTTGGTTCGGCAATAATTCCGCTCTTCTATATTCTCTATAAGGAAGACTGGTTGTCAAAAAATCATATGCTTTTTGCATCGTTATTTTTTGCACTCTCTCCATCAATGGTATATTTTTCCCGATTTTTGCGACATGATATCTTCCAACTCTTTTTTACCATACTTCTCATGGTCAGCCTTCTTCTCTATTTTGACAAGGGCCGTTGGCAGTACGCAATTCTGGCTGCAATATCTGCAGCCTGCGGTTTAAGTCTAAAAGAGGACATGCCTTTTACAATTCTGATTTTTGGCTCATTCTTTTTGTTTATGTTTATGGCTGGCAGAATTGCTCTTCCGAGTGACTGGAAACGGGATGTTATTGCAAGTATTTTGATTATGACCGGAATCGGGATGGTCTTTTACACAACCTTCTTTACACATCCTGAAATGTTTTTACAGGCGCCTTTTAAAGCAATTGAACACTGGACCGGGATACATGGAGCATGTCGGCTATGTGGAGGTCCGTACTGGTATCTTCTGATTATCGGGCTCTATGAAATGCCGATCATGATTCTTGCAATTGCTGGTGCCTGGTATTATGGCGTCCGCGAACAGGGTTTCAAAGAGATAAAAGCTGGAATTCTTGGGTATTATAACAATCTACGTTCTCGAAGAGAATTATTAAGGTCATATGTAGGGATTCCTGATAAATATCGGTTTATTGCGTTATTTGCAATTTACTGGACTATCCTTTCAATGGCATTTTATGCATATGTGGGTGAAAAAGTACCCTGGCTCATCATCCATCAGTTATTTCCTTTGATATTGATTGCGTCATATCAGATATCAGGTAAGAAAATGATTTTTGCTGCGATTGCCTGTGTCTATCTGGTGCTTATGATGGCACATGTCTGCTATACTCCAACAGACATCAATGAACCGATTGTTCAGGTTCAAAACAGTGAAGAGATGCGGGAAGTTATGAAAATGATTGATACCTCCGGTTCGGTAGTTGTGGCTTCGGAGTCATATTGGCCTCTCCCTTGGTACTATCGGGGTGATCGATGGAACAAAGTTGTCTTTTATGGAAACAGGGTTGATCCTGATACATTTTCTCCTCTTGATCCTGATATGATCATTACTCATGACACTGATAGTTATGAATCACTTGAGGGATATGAAAAAAGGCAATACAAACTGAGTTACTGGTTTTCATGGTATGAAAATGAGAACCGGCTATTTGAATATTATTTCCTCAGGGATGGAAAAAGCGGAAGCATAAATCTGGATGTCTTTGTAAAACCTCGCATCTCCCAACGTGTGAATTATTCTGTGCAAACTGCATAGAGTGGTTTTCTTTTTTTCTCTCTTTTGTCATATCTCTGGTTTCATTCTTAAACATCTGCAAGTAACCGGATGTGACTATTATATCCGGTCCTCATAGCCTCAGGCCGGGTTACATGCAGAATTTGATAAGGCCATGGGTAAGGGCAAAAAGTGATTTTATTTTGGCCCCACAAAAAAAAGAATTTCTGATAATGGTGATTTTTATAATCAAAAATTAGAATAACTCATCATATTGATGAGATTTCTTAGACTTTGATGAAGATCTCTTTTTCCATCCAAATGATCCACCGCCACCTTTCCCGCTTCCTCCTTTTCCACCGCCATTACCTCCTTTGGAGAATACGCGATATAGGATGAATCCAACACCTATAATGATGATGGCGATGACCGGATAGATGAGAAGGTTTAAAATCCCACTGAGATCAAGGCCTGCACTTTCAGGTGCTTTGGAGACTGTTTGATTGAGTGCCTGTGTCTCATCAAATACCTCAGTAGCTTTCTTATTTGCATCTTCTGCCTTTGATCGTGCTTCAGTATATTTATTCTGGTCAAAGAGATCCTGTGCATTGGCGACATATTCCGCAGCAAATTCACGTTTGGTAATTATTGGAGCCAGCCGTGGATCAGCTTCCATCTCTCTGTCTACTTTGAAATATGTAATCCACTCATCAGTGCGATCAATAGCCTCTTTTGCATCTGCAATTGTCTTTTTTGCAACGCCCATGTCAAGGAATCCATATCCATCCTTAATGTAGGTCTCTGCATTCTGGATATATATTTTTGCATTCGCAAAACTCTCTTTTGCTGCCCGGTCAAGTGCATCAGATGCTTCTTTTACCTTACCGTCTGCCTTTGCTACATCTATGCCGTCTGCTTTAAATTGAGCAATATCTGTCTGGAGTTTCTTAAGCTTCGTTTTGACAGTTCCGATGTCTCCACTCAGCTCCCCGGGGTTGGTGAGAAATGCAGTTACATTTCGAACCTGCTCTTTTACCCTCCCGTTAGGTGATGCAACATTTACACTGACAACTTCAATCTGTTTGGATTTGTCTGTTTTTGGTGCATTCCCTTTCAGGGATACCTTAACCTGCTCTTCCTTGTTCTGGTATGAAAGTTCCCAGCCAGTTAACTGGAGTTCATTTTTACTTGATGCAGGTCGTGCATTTTCAACTCCGTCAAGGATAATTGCATAGTTCCATATTGGATTTTCAAGTTCTGTTGAGAGGAGAATATTTTCATCGCTTGGGAAGGTTTCTCCCCCGATTGAAATGAAATCAATCTGAAAATCTGCGCTCACATTCGTTTTTCCAGCTTCCAGATCACCGGATGGCTTGACATTTATGTACCCTACATCAATCCCTGCCAGGGCCGGAGTGATAGCCACCCCGATAAAGACAAGGAGAGTTAATATGAGTGATATTGTCTTCATGCGTTCCTCAGTCAAATAATGGCTCGATACTCTCATCAAGTTTTAGGATGTTCTCTTCATTGATACGCTGAGATGTTGCCTTTGTTTCCTTTGCTATCTCCAGGAGATTGGTTACCCGGGGGGCATCAGCAATTGAAGCCAGAAGAACTACTGCAGCGACAAACCTGCTCTGTGCAGGGAAATCTCCACCTCTGACCTCAACACCGGCAATGTTTTCTTCAACCCAGCTTTTTGCTTTTTCTATTCCTTTTCGATCAAGTTCCTCAGGAGGTCCTGCAACAAGGACAAGTGCGCGACTTGCAGTTGTATATTCACAGGGAAGGGTGAGCCTTCCAAGCATTGCCCTTCTGACAAGAGAGAGAACTCGTGAAGTGCGGTCCTCACCCATAAGTTTGTCCTCCGGACGTCTCTCCTCCTGCTGTGGGGCTCTGCGGAGAACCCTGTTTAGGAGACCTACCTCCTGTTCGGGTGCCTGACCTCCCACTTCACTGATAGCGAACCCTACTGAACTGATACCTCCACCACGAAGAGTATTGATGATCTCACTGGAATCTACTACCATCTCTCCAACATGACCCAGAGCTCCAACTTCTCCTGCTCTGAAGAGAAGGCCGAACCTTCTGACGATCTCTTCATTGAGTCGGTCAAAAGCGCCCTTTATACTTTCTCCTTCATTTTTCCATGCACTGTTATCAAAGAGAATTACATTATCTGCTTCTTTTACAAGGGTAGCCAGACTTCTCGCTGCATTATACGAATATAATCTTCCTTCCTCGGGTGCAGGAAGAATAGCGAGGACATATACTGGCTCTGTATAGATCTTTTTCAGATGGCGTGCAAGGACCGGGGCGCCCCCTGATCCTGTTCCGCCTCCAAGACCTGCAACAATAATGAATGCCTCTGTCTCTCCTATTCCCTTTCGATCAATCGCATTCATCACGATATCAATCTCGTCAAACGTGATCTGTGCTCCGGTATCGTTATCTGTTCCGACCCCGTGCCCCTTCACCATTGTCTGGCCGATAAGAACCCGATCTTCAAATTCGATATTCTGAAGCCCCATGAGATCAGTACGGGCAGTGTTGACTGCAATAGCTCTGAAACTTCCTCCAGAACTCCTCTGGTCAAATTCGATGAACTTGTCAACGATCTTTCCTCCTGCCTGACCGAACCCGATAAAAAATACTTTCATTGTGATTACACCAATTCTCAGAAATTATTCCGTACTCTAAATATTGCGTACAGTTTATGTTTGTATACTCAAAAAGCTTCTTCAATGAGCGCGAAGGCATTAACTAAGGAAAAATGAGTGGAGAATTCTGATGAAGATAGGTATTATTGGTGGGGGACTTGCCGGACTGGTCGCCGGGTACCATCTTTCAGATAATCATGAAGTAGTTATTTTTGAAAAAGAAGATGAAACTGGAGGGTTATTATCTTCATACCGGACAGACAGGTATACCATTGAACGGTATTATCATCACTTTTTTTCAGGAGATACACAACTTCTGAATCTGGTGGACGAACTTGGGTTGTCAGGTGACATTGTCTGGTTATCTGGATCAACTGGTTCATACATCAAAGGTGGGATCTATCCTCTTACATCGCCAATAGAAATATTACGATATCCCCATCTGGGATTTTTTGAAAAAGTTCGTCTTGGTCTCTTTACCCTTCGTGCTTCACGCATTGATACGAGTTCTCTTGATGATATTACTGCTAAAAATTTTATCGTCAGTGAGCTTGGTGTGGGTATTTACAATTCCTTCTTTGAACCGCTTTTAAATTCCAAATTTGGAAAAAATGCGGATCGCGTCTCTGCTGCATGGCTTATCAGCCGGGTTGCTATCCGGTCTGATCGCAATGTGAATGGAGAAAGGCTGGGTTATATCAAGGGTGGTTTTTCATTTTTCATTGATCGGCTCACCAGTAAGGCAAAAGAGCGGGGATGCAGAGTTTTACTAAATTCTCCGGTAACAGAGGTAAAATCTCCTGATAATTATGGGAATATAGGTTGGGAGATTAATGGGCAGGCATTTGATGTGATAATCGGGACTGCAAGTCCACAGGTTCTTTCAGAGGTCGGGGTTCCGGGCATTGCACAGGTCCCCTATCAAGGGGCAGCCTGTATGGTTCTGGCACTCAAAAGAGACGTAGCCAAAGGAATATACTGGCTGAATATCAATGATCCAGCGCCTTATGGGGCAGTTGTTTCACATACCAATTTTGCACCACACAACTGGTATGGGGAGCACCTCGTATATCTTGCATCTTATTTTTCCGGTGAGCCGGATCCTCACCTTAAAGAGAAGATGTTGTCTGATTTTTGTAACAAATTCTCAGTGAAATCTGAAGAAATTTTATGGAGCCGCATTGCAATTGACAACCAGGCCGGACCACTATATTTAACCGGATATAGGAAAAACTTGTTCGAACCAGTTGTTCCCGGACTGTTTCTTGCAGGGATGTTCTCACCTGAAAATTACCCTGAACGGAGCATAGAAGGCTCAATAAAAGCGGCGAGACGGGTTGTGGAGGGTATTCGTAGTCGTGAATGAAAAAACTGATGGCACTATCTCGGTGGTAATCCCTGTTTATAACGATTGTATTGCCTTAAAGAAAGCAATACCTGTTACCTTGGCAGCGGTGGAATCATTACAGATTCCGTTTGAGATAATCATAGCTGAAGATGCAAGTACGGATGGTTCAGCCGGATGTGCACATGACTGGCAGGAAAAAGATTCAAGAATCCGGCATTTACACCGCGATGAACGCCGGGGAAGAGGCTCTGCTCTTGCCAATGCTGCACATATGGCAAAGGGTGATATTTTCTGTTACTTTGATGTAGATCTTGCAACTGATATGGTGCATTTTCCTGATGTTATCAAGGCTATCAGGGATGGAGCAGATATCGCAACCGGATCCCGTCTCCTAGCAGATAGTACAATCACTCGTAGTGTAAACCGTGAAATAAAAAGTCGTGGATATAATTTCCTTGTCCGTTTATTTCTTCAAAGCCGCCTGCAGGATCATCAGTGTGGGTTTAAAGCTTTCAATCGCTCCCGCCTTTTGTCAATTCTTGATGAAGTGTCTGACACTCATTGGTTTTGGGACACTGAAGTACTCGTTCGGGCCCAGCGAAAGGGATACCGGATTTTAGAGATCCCGGTACTCTGGCATGAAGGTCCTGGTACGACTGTTAAACGGCAGGATATCTGGAAGATGGGGCGTTCAATTCTTCGATTGTGGTGGCAGATTCATGTATCGTAAACTTGGGGCACTTGTCTTATCAGTAATCCTTGCAGTTGGTATCATAGCAATCATGCTTTGGCGCGTCTGGGGAGATCTCACTGGAACACTTCAGTATCTGCATCCGGTATATCTTATTCCATCAGTGCTCATCTGTGTCATTGCATGGTTCTCCCGTGGTTGGAGATACAAAGTAATCCTCGCCAGATTAACGGTCATTGTTCCGGTAATGTTTGCAACAGCCTGCATTTATCTTTCCCAGACGGTAAACCTTATTGTTCCTGCGCGTCTTGGAGATCTTATCAGAGTTGTTCTGGTTCGTCATGAGTATAATTCAACCGTATCACAAGGACTCTCTTCTATCGTTGTTGAGCGTATCTTCGATATTATTACTGTAGCATTACTTGGGTTAATTGCAGTATTTTTTGTACTCAATGTTCCGGACTGGATGCTTTCCCTTATTGCTGTTCCATTGGTGCTTGCGGGAGTTTTTTTTATTGCTCTTATCATGATGGGCAGCATTTCTTCAGATAATAAATATCTGGGTTATATCCTTAAACTTCTTGATGAGGTAAAATCAGCGTCCCTTACTCCTTCAACTGCAATTATACTTCTTATTTCATCAATTACGATTTGGATTATGGATACCCTGATCTGCCTGTCGGTATCCGCGATGTTTAACCAGGAGATGCCTCTTGCAATTGTCCTTCTTGCAATTGTGGCAGGGAACCTCGTAAAAGCGGTTCCCCTAACACCGGGAGGTGTCGGTACTTATGAAATATCTCTCGCGGTAATTTTTGAATTATCAGGAATTGCTCCCGCTACGGCAACACTGATTGCGGTTGTTGATCACCTGATAAAAAATCTGATTACCCTCATAGGTGGTGGTCTTTCAATTCTTTACTTTGGAAACTGGGTCATTCCTGAGATGGTAGCAAGCATAAAAAGGAGGTTTTCTGATAATTCGAAAGGTGAGACATGATAATGGCCGGGGATATTCTTACGGTGATTCTCTGGCTTAGTCTCCTTTTTGGTCTCCATATATCGTTGTTCCCCCTGTTTCGTTCTGTTGCCTGCAGAGTTGCAATGCCACTTTCCCTGAGCATAGGTGTTCTTCTCTTTACGCTGCTGAGTTTTTGGGTAACCCTTTGTAATGGACCTGTGTCTCTCAGCCTCCTTCCTTTTGCAATACTGGTTGTAATTGCCTGCTATCGTGAGTATCTAGCTGGGAAGATACTGTTTTTCCGATCTTGGGGGTTGTTACTTTCAGAAAACTGGCGATATTATGCGCTATTTTTTATTGTTTTTGGGGCCATGCTGCTTCTTCGGGTGTATAGTCCTGACATCAGTTCAGCTGAGAAGTTTATGGATCATGGATTCATCTCTTCAATGATGCGCAATCCGCAAATACCCCCACTTGATCCTTGGTTTGCAGGAGGGGATCTCTCGGTATATTATTATCTTGGACACTGGATGCTTGCTTCTATGGGTCTGATTACAGGTGTTCCTTCAACAATTGTCTTTACTCTTGCACTTCCAACAATTGCAGCAATATCTGCGGTATCAATGTATGGTGCCGGACATCTCATTTTATCCCGATTTCGTCTTCTTTCGGTTGTTTTTTTCTTTTTAATGAATCCTGCTTTTATTCATCTATCCCTCTCTGGAAAAGAATGGGCATCGTTGCTCTGGGATAGTACGCGGGTTATTGAGGGAACAATTAATGAATACCCGTTGTTTTCATTTATTTTTGGAGATGTTCATGCACATGTTCTCGGGATTTTACCGCAGACAACACTCATCCTTCTTATAACTCTGGCGGTGACCTGTTGGAAACGCTTAAATCCGATATCACGGATAATTGTCATTTTCTCAACCGCTCTTGCGTTAGGTGCAGTGCCTCCGACAAATTCGTGGGACATTCTGATTCAGGCGCCACTTGTTGTGGTTACCGGAGGGATACTTCTTTTCTGTTCTGTTAAAGATGCACTTCCTGATTGTGTTACTAAAGGATCTGAGTCCTTAGGCATTTCTGATATCCTGGCAACATTCAAAAATCAATCCGACGAGGGTCATATCTTAAGATTCTTCTCACCAGTTCGAGGAGCTGGAGCATACATTATTCTGGTTCCGGTTATTGGTATTCTCTGTTATCTGCCCTTTTATCTGATGATGAAAGCACAGGGTATTGAAGGAATTGGTATTGTTATGAATCCGAGTACTGTCCCTTCCTTCCTCCTGGTGAACGGATGGTTTATTCTGATAATTGCGCTGTCTCTGTTTACGTTCTTTAGGAAAAATCCATGGATTATTCTTATAGCGGTTCCATTCCTTCTAACCGGGTATTATGCCGCAGCAATAGGGGTTGTTCTCCTCTCAGGACTTATTGGCCGTCGAAAGGGTGCTGCCGATCTCCTTGCAGGTGCCGGTCTTATTATTCTCATCTTCTGTGAGTTGTTCTATCTGCGTGACAGTATGGGGGAGCAATATTTCCGGATGAATACTGTCTTCAAACTCTATCTCACTGCGTGGTTGCTATTCAGCGTTGCCGCGGCAGGTATGTGTGGTGAGATATTATTCCGCCTTTCTGAACCGTTTGTATGGGCAGGGAGAGTTTTCCGGGTGATTGTGGTATCTATGCTCCTCCTCCTCCTGTTCCTCCCTGCGGTTGTTACCATAACTCATGCGGGGCCATATACCCCGACTTTTGACGGTCTTGCTTATGTTTCATTGTACCACCCTGATGATCGTGCTGCAGTGGACTGGTTGCGTTCTACGCAAATCTCCGGTAATATTGTTGAGGCAGAAGGTGGTGACTATACGTACTATTCCCGCGTTTCCTCATTTACCGGGATACCTGCGATAATCGGTTGGCCATTTCACGAATCTATGTGGAGAAAGGATACCCCTTCCAATTGGTATGCCGAACGGCTCACTGCAGTGAAGTCAATTTATGAAAATCCAGATACTTGCGTTGCCCTAATGAAACAATATGGCGCTGTTCTTCTTTATGTAGGCCCGCATGAACACGAAAAGTATACTGTAATGCTTCCTTCATCGGGTATTAATCCAGTGTTTCAGCATGGCGCGGTAACAATATATGGCATTTCATAGTCTCTTTCATCCGATTTTTTAAGGGGTGAGAAGGCTAGCATCTCCAAACCTTTATTGGCTTATTTCTCATAGTGTAATGGCACATTCGTCATCTACTGATGAGTGATGATGGAGAGATCCAAAGCTCTCCTGAATGAGGTGAAATATGGCAAACTACGTTACCTTTGAAGTTTCTGATGAAATTCAGAACAAAGCACTTGAGGCAGTTGAAACGGCCAGAGAGACCGGTAAAATAAAGAAAGGGTCCAACGAGGCGACTAAGGCTATTGAGCGCGGGATCGCCCAGCTCGTTCTTATCGGTGCAGATGTTGAGCCGGCAGAGATAGTGATGCACCTCGGCCCGCTCTGCGAGGAAAAGAAGGTTCCGTATATCTTCGTTACCAAACAGAACGACATTGGCGCTGCTTGCGGCCTTGAAGTCGGTTCTGCTGCTGCTGCCGTGGTAAAACCCGGTAAGGCAAAGGAGATTGTTGACGAGATTGCAGGACAGATTGCTGCGCTTAAGGCCGAGTGAGTGTCATGTCTGACGGAACGCCCGCCGAAGTTATCGAGGTGATTGGCTCTACGGGCATGCATGGTGAAGCTATGCAGGTCAAGTGCCGTATCCTTGATGGACCAAATAAGGGACGAATAATAACCCGGAACACGGTTGGCCCCATCCGAGAAGGGGATGTTCTTATGCTCCTTGAGACCGAGCGTGAGGCAAAGAAACTCTCCCGGAGGTGAAAGCGGTGATGCAATCACATGTCTGTTCATTCTGTGGTGATGGTATGGAACCTGGGACTGGAAAGATGTTTGTCCGCAAAGACGGACATATTTTCTATTTCTGCTCCAGCAAATGCCAGCATAACTACAAACTAGGTCGTATTCCCCGTCGTACTCCATGGACTGCAGCCGGCCGCAAGGCGATGGGCAAGGAGTAAAGGATGGAACAAACCTTCCTGATGGTCAAACCTGACGGGGTTCAGCGTGGCCTTGTCGGGGAGATCATCTCCCGTTTTGAGCGTCGTGGATTTAAACTCGTAGCTGGAAAATTTCAGGTTCTTGCAGAAGCAAAGGTTATGGAACATTATGCTGAGCATGTGCAAAAACCCTTCTTCCCAGGTCTGAAATCATACATCACGAGTGGACCATGTTTTCTGATGGTTTTTGCAGGTAAAGATATTGTAAAAATCAGCAGAGATATGATCGGTGCAACCAATCCTGCTGGAGCAGTACCCGGTACAATTCGAGGGGATCTCGCCCTTGAAATTGGAATGAATGTGATTCATGGATCTGACTCAGTAGAGACAGCAATCCGTGAGATCGGTATTCATTTCAGTCCTGAGGAACTTGTTTCCTATACCCGGATTGATGCGCAGTATCTCTACGAATAACCTTTTTTTGAATTGTTTTTCCCAAAGAGGCAGCCTCATATGGACTGCGAACGAAGATATAGTACCTACCACTATCAATGATGCTCTATCTGTCTTCTTCAAAACACATGGGACTTTTGACTGTTATCTGGATAATTCTAATTCTATCCGGAGCCCTGGCAGGGTGCGTGAATCAGGGAGACTGGAAGGAGAAAGGATATACTGAATATAAAAACGGTCGTTATTCACAGGCCATTATCGCATTTGATAAAGCAATAAATCAGCAACCAAATGATAGTGAACTCTATTATCTGAAAGGTCTTTCCCTGTTTGAGATGGTCAGGTATAAAGATGCAATTGATGCGTTTACTGCAGCAATCAGGCAAAACCCGGATTTTTCTGATGCAATGTTCTGGAAAGGACGTACAAGTTACATGATGGGTGACTATGATGAAGCAGTTCGGTCATTTTTTAAAGCGATAGAAATTGAACCTGGGAATACCGAGTACTGGTATTACCGGGGTATGGCATTGTCCAGCCGTGGTCAGTACGATATGGCTATTCAGCATTTTGATAAAGCAATTCTGATTAATGACTTAGATGAGCGGTTTTATAGTGCACGTGGATTTGCCTACATCATGAAAAATAATTATAATGAGGCGCTTGCATCCTTTGAGAAGGCGATCTCTGTAAATCCTGACAATGCAGAAAATTGGATTAATAAAGCATCTGTTCTTCGTGTTCTAGGAAGAACAAGTGAAGCTGGTGTCGCTATGGATAAGGCGGGTCTGCTTTATAAAGAAAAAGAAAAGGAGATCACAAGTAAGATTCCCAGAACGCCAATGCAGTTTGTGAATTGATATCATGCACTATGATATAGTAATTTGCTGCCTGGAGTTTTAACCGGACTTCCCATCATGGAGATAAGGGGAAGACATTTCTCCATTCTTGTCAAATCTTTTTATATGCGGTGTCAATAGACATCATATTGGTGGTTACCGATGTCTCTTAAAAATATTTTCAAAAATTATTTTCCACGGATATTTTTTTTCCTTTTTGTATCAGCCCTTTTTGCAGGTTGTATCGGGAATACATCCTGGGATGCAGATCAATGGATTGAACATGGAAACCGGCTGGCGAAAGATGGTATGTACTCCGATGCGGTGGAAGCATATAATCAGTCTCTGAAAATCGATGCAATGAACTCAAAAGTGCTCACCTATCGGGGTGTTGCTCTCCAGCACCTGGGTGATAATGTTGCAGCAATGCGTGATTTTGATCAGGCTCTGAGTATTAATCCGAATGAGAGTGCAGCCTGGCAGGGCCGTTCTGCGTCGTATATAGATCTTGGGCAGTATCATCAGGCAATAAAATCAGCGGACAAGGCAATAGATTTATCACGAGCTGATGATGAAAAGAAAGAAAATGCTTACCTGCTTAAAGGATTTTCTCTGAACCGACTTGAACAGTATGAGGATGCTCTTTTGGCATTTGACAACGCTATTGCAATAGATCCAAAAAGACTTGATCTCTGGCAGAATAAGGCATATAGTCTTACAAAATTAGGGCGGTTTATGGAGGTTTTAAAGTGTTATGAGGTAATGACCGGGATAGACCCTCGTAATGCGGAGATCTGGAGTAAGAAAGGAGAAATACATCTTGCTCTAGGGCAGATTAATGAGGCAAACGAAGCGTTTTCCATCGCGAAAAACCTGATTAAGCAGAGTTGAAAATATTTTTTTATCAGTCATTCTGCCTCCATAATCCCCCAAAAAATAACTTTCAGGGTTATGCAAGGTGGTGATAGATAAAAGCAAGGATTACCATAGCAAGTAAAAAAAGGGCTACTCCGTCTCTTTTATGAAATTCAAGAGCATGAAGTGGAAGTGTTTTTTTACTTCGGTAACCTCGCATATCAAGTGTCAGGCCTAATACCTGGGTTTTTGCAAGAGAATTGGCAACTAATGGAATAATTATCGGGCGCAGACTTCTGACTCTTCCAATGACCCCGCTGCCTGGATTGTACCCTCGTGAAACCTGCGCTTCGTGAATGCGTTTGGCTTCAAGCTGTAGACTTGGAATAAATCTAAGCGCGATGAGAAACATCAGGATATAATCAACCGGCATCCTG
>Ga0351896_1065_pt1 | contig 31872 bp, 25 predicted proteins | sample BONcelHT113001C3_FD_205821 | JGI IMG/M metagenome (GOLD analysis project Ga0351896, IMG submission 205821) | Enriched cells from coal bed in the Powder River Basin, Montana, United States - BONCAT cells T11 rep1 HSBNCT.T11.300.1.C3 ...
GGGATGTTGAGCAGAAGAAACCATAACCCCGGGCTCAAAATCTCTATCTTGTAATAAATGAACAGGCCGGCCCCGTATAACCCGCCGGTGATGAACTGGTGATGGATGACAATCCCCTGCACCCCTATGGCGAACAGAACCGATCCCACCGTAATGAGCATGAGATTCCATGAAGGCCGGTATGTAAAATCAAATTGCTTCATATTTTTTTGTCGCCCTGACCTCTGTTTTTCCTTCCAGGAATGTCTTGACCGCGGCGATGGGCACTTCATTGCGGTGAAAAATACCGGCGGCCAGAGCCGCTTCGACCTTTGTTTTTTCAAAAACCTCCATAAAATGTTCAACGGATCCGGCCCCGGAAGACGCGATCACCGGAATGGAGACCGCATCGGATACGGCCTGGATCATCTCGATATCAAAACCGGCGTGGGTGCCGTCCCGGTCGATGGAGTTGAGCAGAATCTCCCCGGCCCCGAGTTCCTGGCAAACTTTCGCCAGGGTGACCGCATCCACGGGACGGCCTTCCCTGCCGCCCCTGACGGTGCATTGAAACCAGCAGTAGCGCTCGCCGGCCGGGCCGGGTGTTTCGGTTTCAATGACATGCTGATCCGCGGCATCCGCAGGTCGGCTTACATAGACCCGCCGGGGATCGATGGAGATCACAACGGCCTGATTCCCGTAAACTTTAGAAATCTGTTCAATGGCGCTGGCGCCGGTTTTAACGCCTGTTTTCAGATAATTTTCAACAATTTTGACGGCGTCGCTGCCGATGGAAATCTTGTCCGCGCCGGAACGGAAATATTGGTCCGCGGTTTCAAGGGCCGAATAGAAACGACCGGCCGCGTCGGTATATTCCCGGATGCCGCCGCCGATGGTGAGCGGCACGAATACATGCCGGGAGGTCTCTTTCAACACCGCCAGCATGGGCAGGTCTTCCAAAGGAAAATCCCGGAATCCCGTGATATTTAAAAACGTGATCTCGTCGGCCCCCTCCTCGTAATACCGCCGGGCCAGGTCCACGGGCGCGCCGAGGTTGCGCACCATGCCGTTTTCACGGACATCGTACTGGTCTCCCTTGGTGACCACCAGATTGCCCGCGTCATCAGCCCTTACATCCAGACACGCGATGATCCGCTTTGCCAGGCGGGTTTTCCCCATTTGCAGCCGGGGAAGACGCCCGCCCGGCGCCGGGGCCAGAAAATTTTTCAGGACCGCCAGTCCGGCCCCACCGCTTTTTTCCGGGTGAAACTGAGTGGCGACAATATTGCCCTGCTGCACGGCGCTGACAAATTCGATGTCGTAGTCCGTGGTGGTCAGCACGCAGGCTCTATCCTCGGGCGCCACATAATAAGAATGGACGAAATAGAATTTTTCGCGGCTGCTCAGCCCGGCAAATACCGACGAATCCTTGGTAATATTAACGCCGTTCCATCCCATGTGCGGAACGGACAGATCAATATCAAACCGCCGGACCGACCCCGGGATAATCCCCAGGCCCGGGATGCCCGGCGCTTCTTCGCTGGAGTCAAACAGGGCTTGGAGCCCCAGGCAGATCCCCAGAAACGGCCGGTCCGCCTTAAGATAAGCGGTAAGGGCTTTAGCATATTCCCGCTCATGGAGCACCCGCATCATGTTGCCGAAATTGCCCACGCCGGGAAACACCAGTTTTTCGGCAGTTAAGATATCATCGGGAGAAGCCGCCACCCGGACCGCGGCCCCGAGTTTTTCCAGGGCGTTGATCACGCTGCGCACGTTGCCCGCGCCGTAATCGAGTAGGGTGATCATATGGGCAACCGCCTGTGGGTAAATTTTTTAGCGTCTTTTCCGGAATAGTCGGCAACGATATGGCCGTGGCCCAGCATCCGCCACTTGTAAATGACCAACCCCTCCAGCCCCACCGGCCCCCGGGCGTGAATCTTGTTGGTGCTGATGCCCACCTCGGCCCCCAGGCCGAAACGGAACCCGTCGGAAAACCGGGTACTGCAGTTGACAAACACACCGGCCGAATCCACCAGATCCATAAACCGCTTTCCCCGTTCCGGATCAGCGGTGACAATCACATCGGTGTGACCCGAGCCGTATCGGTTGATGTGGTCGATGGCCGCATCCAGATTATCCACAACTTTTACGGAAATAATCAGATCCAGATATTCGGTGGACCAGTCTTGGGCAACGGCGGGTTTGACATCAATGACGGCGCACGTTTGCGGGCAGCCCCGGATTTCAACCCCTTTTGCGAAAAGCGCGCCCCTGAGCACCGGCAGGACGGAGCCGGCGATATCCTTGTGAACCAGAAGGGTTTCTGCCGCGTTGCAGACCGCCACGTACTGGGTTTTACTGTCCACCACGATTCTTTCGACCATGTTCAGATCCGCGGCCTTGTCCACAAAGACATGGCAGATACCGTCGGCATGGCCCAGCACCGGAATATTGGTATTGTCCATGATGTATTTGACAAAGGCATTGCTCCCCCGTGGAATGATCAGGTCGATGACGTCATCTAAAGCCAGCATGTCGATGACATCCGAGCGGGCCTCCAGCAGGGCCAGCCACCCTTCGGGAATCCCGGCCTCAATTCCCGCCCGGTTGATGATATCGGCCAGGACCCGGTTGGTCATGGCCGCCTCGGAGCCGCCCTTCATGAGCACGCTGTTTCCGCTTTTCAGACATAACGACGAAATCTGGACCAGGGCGTCGGGACGGGACTCAAAAACAATGCCGATCACGCCGATGGGACAGGTCACCTGGTAGAGTTCCAGCCCGGCGTCAAGCTCGGTGGCCGACAGGGTCCTTCCCGCGGGATCGGGCAAGTCAATCAGGCTGTTTACGCCGGATACCGCCTCGTTGATCTTGTCATGATCAAATTTCAGCCGTTTTAACAGCGGGGCCGCCAGGCTTTCCTTTTCGGCCTGCTCCAGGTCGGCCCGATTGGCGGCAACGATCCGTTCCCTGCCGGCGTCAATGGCAAGGGCAATGGATGCCAGGGCCGCGTTTTTTGTATTCGTATCCACGGCCGCAAGCCTGATGGCGGCATGCTTGGCCGCGGCTGCTGTCTGCCGGATGTCCATAAGTGATCCTTTGTTGTGATGAAATAATACGTTTAAGGTGCAAGGAATGCCCTAAGCTCTAAGACTGAAACAAACGGGTTTCAAATCCTTAACCTTTTTGGCATTTACCACACCCGGAGGCTGTTGACAAGCGCATTAACCGTGAGGAAATATGAAATATCCTGCTCCCGCCGATTTTGGATTTATTGACATAACAATTGATTTATGCGATAAATCAAGCCATGAAGCCCTGAAAAACAGGTTTTTATCCGTTTCCTGAATATGCGCATCGGCGCGATTGAAACCCAGGCACTTCGAGGCATCTGAAATGAAGTTTTTTTCCCCATCATTGATTATCGCCCTTGCCGTCGTTGTTTTTGCCCTGCCCGGGCAGGCGGCGGGACACGGCATCGGGATCGACCTGATCCGGCTGCTGGATGAAAACCAGGACGGCGGCATGTTAAATATTCACGGCCAGATTAAAGTTGCCGACGATATCGCCCTGTGCGCCGGATATGCAAAAGGGGATGAAGCGGTGCTCAGTGATGTTGGCCTCAAGTATTACCTGGGGCCCTACATGAACAGCTTGTTTCTTCAGGCCGGCATCTGCTTTTTCAGGCATGACACCGGCAATGACAATGGATTTATCGGCGCGTTCGGGCTGGACTATAAGCTGATGCAACATCTTGCGTTTTCCAGCGCCTTTCGAATCATCACCGGGGTAGACCATGAGTACCGGGGATATCCGGAATCACCCATATTCCAGGCGGCCTTCAGCCTGATGCTCGCTTTTTAACGCTTACCCGGTGCTTAAGGCATCTCATCCGATACAATATTTTTACGGCCTTGATTCGGGTTTGACAAACGGCATGGCCAGAAGCCGGAAAAAGGAATTGGGCCGGCGGATGCCGGCCAGGCCGATGGTCATGCCGTCATGACCGGCTGACGGCTGTGCCTGGTAGGTTCCGAAAAGGCGATCCCACCAGGAAAAACTGAAACCGAAATTGCGGTCTGATTCCTTCATGATAATGGAATGGTGGACCCGATGCATGTCCGGCGTGACGATCAGGAGCCGGATCATCCGGTCCAATCCCAGCGGGATATAGACATTGGAATGGTTGAACAGGGATGCGGCATTAAGCAGCACCTCAAACAGCAGCACCGCGCCTGCCGGAAATCCGAACGCAACAACGGCGACAAGCTTGATCCCCGTGGAAATCAGGATTTCAAACGGATGAAACCGGATACCGGTGGTCACATCAATATCCAAGTCCGAATGATGCACCTTGTGAAGCCGCCAGAGCAGGGGAAGGACGTGAAAAAGGACATGCTGGATGTAGACGATGAAATCTAAAACCATGACGGTGATCAGCCATGATGCCGGCGGCGGCAGATCAATATAATTGAGCAGGCCCCAGCCGTTTTCAGCGGCCGCAACGGCAAGAGAAACCGGCAGCACCGGGATCAGCAGCCGCACCATCAGCGTGTCGGCCGCCACCAGTCCGAGGTTGTCCTTCCATCTCCTGCCCAGGATGTCCACCCGTTGTTTCCGCGGAGCCATCCGCTCCCACAGAGCCATGATCAAAAGCACGCCGAAAAAACCGGCCAGCCGTATACCCGCTTCTTGCATTATAAAACCTGCTTCTCCTTCAAAATAATCCGCCGGGCTCGCCATATCAGCCTGCTCTCTTGATGCGCGTGTTGCCAGCCGGATCGGATGATCCGCTGAATTTCTCAAACTCGGGCTTTGCCCTCAAACAGTGAGAAATTCTTGATGCGGATCATCCGCCCCGTCTTATTCGGCAACAAGCGCAAATCCGTTCGCAGCCCGATATGGCGGGCCCGGCGGCGTGCGGTCCGTAATCATCGCACCGCAAAAGGCCGCCAGTACCATTTTTTGAGCCGGCCGTATTTATGGGCGGCCCATTCCGGGGCTTCGGCAAACAGCGAATAGAGCGTCGGCACCACCACCAGGGTCAGAATCGTGGCCAGCATCAGCCCGAAAATCACCACCACCGATAAAGACTGCCAGTACTGGGAGGTCTCGCTCACCAGGGCGATTTTCAGATTCCGGAAATCAATGGAAATGCCGGTCACCATGGGGATCAGGCCCAGGGTCGTGGTAATGGCGGTGAGCATCACGGGCCGCAGGCGTGTGGCGCCTGCGGAAATGATGGCATCCTGGAGGGCCATGCCGCGCTCCCGCAGCTTGTTGGTGTAATCGATGAGCACGATGGCATTGTTGACCACCACCCCGGCCAAAGAGATCACGCCCACGCCGGTCATGATGATCCCGAAGGGAAACCGCATGATAGCCAGACCGAGATAGACCCCGCCTAAGGAAAGGACCACGGAAACCATGATGATAATCGGCTGGCTGATGGAATTGAACTGGGTGACCAGCACCAGAAAAATCAGAAAAATGGCGATGACCAGGGCCTGGCTTAAAAATTCCTTGGATTGCTGCTCGTGCTCATGCTGGCCGGTAAAGGCGATGTCGTATCCGGGCGGCAGGATGAAATCCTTGAGGATGGCTTCGGCCTGCATCTTTGCCACGGCCCCGGGAATCCGGGTTTCATCCACGTCGGCTCTTACGGTGACCACACGCTGGTGATTGATCCGGTTGATGTCCCCGATGGTCCCGGCATAACGGATATCGGCGATGGTGGTCAGGGGCACGAGCTGGCCCGTTGGCGTGGGGACCATGATCTTGCGCAACACGTCGGTTACCCGGCGATGGTCTTCGGTGAACTTGACGGTGATATCGTAATCCTCGCCGGCTTCCCGGTAGGTGGAGACATTAAGACCGTTATAGGCGGTCTTGAGGGCCGACCCGATGACGGATGTGGTCAGGCCGAACAGGGCGGCCTTCTGCCGATCGATATCCACCTGCACCGATGGGAGCGCGTCCATATAATCATCCCGTACATCCTTGACGTGGGGGATTTTTGATATGATTTCCTGGACCTGGCGGCCGAGGGCTCCGAGGATACCGAAATCATCGCCGGATATTTCGATATTGATGGGCGCGCCCGTGGGCGGACCGCCCTGCTGATCCGCCACGGTGATCTGGGCCCCGGGAATGTCTTTGATCCGTTCACGTAGCATTTCGATATCATTGGCCGAAGGGGTTTTCCGGTCCTCAAAATCAATAAACTCAATGCCCAGCCGGTTATCCGAATATTCCGAAAACAGAGAGCTGCCGGCCTTTTTTTTGGCCGTGGCATAAATATGGGCGATGTTGTCGATGTCGGTTGGCCCCATAACGGTTTCACCGCTTCGCATCACATGTGTCTGGGGCCGGTAGGCGGTTTCATAAACACCGTCCGGACAGATCCCGGCATTGATGTCATCGGCGGGGCAGGCACCGGTGACGGCCAGCTCGATATTGCGGATGACCCGGTCGATATAATCCAGATCGGCCCCTTCGGGCGGATCCACATTCACATAGGCACTCCCGGGATCGGTGGTCGGAAAAAATTCCACCGGCTTTTCCAGCCCGATAACGATTTGCCAGACCTGCATCAGGATGATCAGCAGCAAAAACGACGAGCCCACCACCATCATGCGATTTTGGAGTCCGTAAATCAGAATTTTGCGGTATGTAACCAGGAGCCAGCCCCTAATGGCGATGGGCCGCTCACCCGATGCCTGAATCTCATCCGCGCTGACGCTGCCGCGGGCCGCGCCGTCGGTTTTCTTGACCTTCATGAAAAACGCGGCAAGGGCCGGGTTGATCACCATGGCCACAAACAGGCTTGAAGAAAGGGTAATAATGAGTGTGATGGGCAGGTATGACATAAACTCGCCCATGATCCCGGGCCAGAAAATCATGGGAAAAAACGCCGCTATGGTCGTCATGGTGGACGCGATCACGGGATAGGCCACTTCCGAGGTGGCCCGCATGGCCGCCTCCACCCGGGGAACCCCCTGGGCCATGTACCGGTAGATATTTTCCACAATCACGATGGCATTGTCCACCAGCATGCCCAGGGCCAGCACCAGGGAAAACAGCACCACGATATTAAACGTAATGCCCATGGCATAAATCACCATGAAACTTAAAAACATGGAAAAAGGGATGGCCAGGCCCACCAGGGTGGCGTTTCTGCCGCCCAGAAAAAACAGGATCACCGCCACCACCAGCACAAGGCCGGACAGGATGTTGTTTTCCAGGTCGGCCACCATAAGGGCGATATCCTCGGCCTTGTTCATGAGTTTGACGACCTCGGTGTCCGCGGGCCAGTAGGAGCGCTGGCTATCCAGCAAACGATCCACGGCGTCGACAATCGCGATGATGTTTTCGCCGGTGCGTTTTTTCACCGAAATATTGACGGCCTCCCGGCCGTCCAGGCGGGACCGGCTTTCTTCATCCTTGAACCCGTCCACCACCCTTGCCAGGTCCTTGAGATAGACGGGCCTTCCCTCGAAATTATCGACCACCAGCCCGAAAATCTCATCCGGGTGGGTGAACTCGCCGGGGACCCGGAGCTGGTAACGGCCGTCTCCCAGGGTAATGGCGCCCCCGGAAGTGTTGATGTTCTCGCCGGCCACCACCCGCTGGAATGAGGTGATGGGAATCCGGTAGTAGGCCATCTTGTCGGGATCGACCTCGATGATGATCTCCCGTTCCCGTCCGCCGGTGACGATGACCTCGAGAACACCGGGAATGGCCTCGATATCATCTTTTAAGTCATCGGCGATTTTTTTGAGCACCGTAATGCCGGAGGTGCCGGACAGGGAATAGACGATGATGGGCAACTCCGCGAGATTGACCTCAAAAACGGACGGATCATCCTTGAGATCCGTGGGAAGATCCCGCTGGGCCTCATCCACCTTGTCCCGGACCTTCTGGAGCACGGCATCGATATCCGTGCCCGCAATAAATTCGATGATGATATTGGAAACCCCTTCGGCGCTGACCGATTTAACGCTCTTGACCCGGTCGAGCCCCTTGAGCTTTTTTTCAATGGGAATGGTGATGGCGGTTTCAATATCAGCCGAGGACACGCCCTCGTATGGCGTGGATACGAACACGTAGGGAATGGTGATGTCGGGCTCGGCCTCCCGGGGGATCTGATTGTAGCAATAAATGCCGAAGACCATGATAATGAGCGCCAGTACCATCACGCTGATGCGGTTTCTGACGGCGGTATTTGAAACGATCACTTGTCTGTGGCCTCCTGAGTTGCCGATCCATCAGGCCTTATGGATCAGCAAAAAGTCAAATGCGAATGAAAAGCATAAACGTTGAATTTTGATGAAACCGTAAAAAGTCTTTTTGTGAGTAACATTGAGCAAAATCGGACTTTTTACGGAACCATCAACCTTAAAGATCCGCCATATCATCAACCGTGCGGACCACGTTTACCCTCTGGCCGTCGCTGACCCGCCGATGGCCCACGACGATCACCTGATCGCCGGGTGCCAGCCCCTCGGTCACCTGCATCATCCAGCCTTCCTGAATGCCGGTTGAAATAGTTCTGGCCCGGGCCGCGCCGTCGGACAGGACGTAGACGGTCTGGACGTCATTTATGGAAATAATGGCATACAGCGGCACGGCCAGGGCGTCATGAACCTCTTTTTTGACGATCTCCACCCGGGCGAACATGTCCGGCAGAATTTCTTCGTCCGGATTGTCGATTTCCACCTCCAGGGCATAAAGACGGGCCATGGGATCGCTTGCTCTGGCCAGAAAATATTTTCGGGCGGTAAAAACCCTGCCGTTTAACGCATCGATTCTGACTTCGAAATCATCCACCGCGCGGACGGCGGTTACGTCCGATTCCGGAATTCCCACATTCACCTTGAGCCTGTCGATCTGCATGACCTCTGCCACCGGATCGGCAAAGTTGAGATACTGGCCCCGGTCGATATGGATGTTGTTGATGATCCCGCTGATGGGACTTTGAATGGTGCAGCGGGAAAGATTGAGCTTTGCGCTGTCGACTTCGGCCTTGAAACGCTCCACCTGGGCCGTGATATCATCGAACTGGGACTTGGAGGCGAGCTGCTCCCGGTAAAGTTTTTCAACGCGGTTTTTCGATGCCAAAGCCGTATCATATGATGCCCGGGCCGCGGCAAGGGCGATGTCATAGTCACGGGTATCGAGTACGGCGATGATATCCCCTTCCCGGACATGGGAGCCCTTTTCTGCGCGCTTTTCCGTGACCTGCCCCCTGACTTCGGCCACGACATTAAACTTGATCCACGGTTCCACCACGCCGGGCAGGTTGATCCGGTCGGATATGCCGGCCGGCGCCAGCGTCAGGGCCACCACGTTTACATCCGGGGGTGCATGGGGCATATCGAGTTTTTTGGCCGCGATCTGTTTTTCCACATAATCGATCTGGCCGGCGAGCCGGTCCCGCTCAAACCTTACCATCGATGACAGGGGCATGTGGAGAACGGCTTTGGCCTGGTCCTCGGTGAGATCAAGTTCGTCCGACAATACGTTAACGGCGTGGTTCTGGTCATCGGATGCTTTCAGGGCCGCCACCACCCGATCGATCTCGGCTACGGCCTGCTGCATGCCTTGAAGACTGTGCAGCCCCTTCTTGGCGGCGTCCAGCCGGTCGGTTTTTGACTTGATCATGGCCGCAAGCACCATAATGACGACGATCAGCACCAGAATCGGCAGCACGCCCCATAGCCGCCGCAGCCAGATCCTACCCCTTGATTCCACCCTTTTTTCCGGATATTCGTGTGTCATTTTCAAGATTCCCGACGTTTTATCTCACTTCACGGTTTTTAAAAAAACGCCCTGGGCCCGCAACAGGCCGATTCTGGAGAGTTCCATGTGAAATTCGGCCTCAGCCAGCTCCCGCTCTGAATTCTGCAGCAGGGTATTGGCATCCATGACATCCAGGCTGTTGGCCTGTCCGACAGTAAACATCAGTGTCACGGCATCGAAATTAGCCCGGGAAAACGATACTTTATCCAACAGCGCAATGATATTCTGCCGGGCCGTTCGAATGGCCAGGTATGCCTGTTCGACATCAAGGGCCACCTGTTTTTTGAGACGCGCCAGCTGAAGTTCGGCATTTTGGCGGCGGGCTTTTTCCTGGCTGATGGTTCCCTTGCGGAGCCCCCAGTCAAACAGCACCATGTTGATCCGGGCCGCGCCGTAGAGGGTGTCGTCCTGGGCAAGATATGACGGCTCGGTCTCCTGGACCTTGTACCCGGCCTCAAGCGAAAGCGTCGGCCAGTATTCGCTTTTTGTGATGTCGATACTTGCTTCGGCCAGCTTCACCGCCATGTTTGCCGACTGGATGTCGGAACGATGCTTCATGGCAACATCGATTAGGGTTTCAAGCGGGTCGGCAACGGGAATCGCTTCTTCCGCATCCGCGGACAACAGCCGATAATCAGCCGGCAGGTCCAGCATGCGGGCAAGGCTGGATCGGGCATATATCAGCAGGGTTTCCGCATTGATCAGCTCGGCCCTGGCACCCGACAATTCGGCATCCGTGCGCAGCAGGTCGGTTACGGGCACTTCCTCAAGGGACCGCTTCCTGATGACGGCCCGTTTGTGTTCCTCCAACCGCAAAACGTTGGCCCGGGCGATATCTTCCCGTTTTCTCAGGTTCATTACGTCATAATATACCACGGCCACCTTAAAAAGAAAATTCTCCGCCACGGCATCCTTATCGTATTCGCGCTGTTGGATGGTATCCCTGGCTGCCTGAAGGGCGATGAGTTCCCGGCCGTTTAGGGTGAATTGCTGCTGAAACTTCGCCCCGTATTCATACCCGTATTCCGGGGCAATGGCGCCTGCTTCCTGGTAACGGATATAATCACCGTAGGCCGAAAGGGTGGGCAGGAGAACGGAAAACGCGCGTTTTTCATCCTGTTGTGCAATCATGAGTTGATTTTTTGCCATGCGGATATCCTCGGAACGCTCCAAGGCCAGACGATAGAGATCCGAAAGGCGGTAGCCGGAAAGATTTGCTTCCCCGGAAAACCCGGGGCAGGCCGACAGCAGCAGCATTCCCAAAACGCCGAAACCAACAACCGATTTTTTAATCATTCTAATTGTTTCCCGATTTGGACGACTTTCATGTTTTTCCAGGTGTGCATGTTCGTAAATACGGTAAATATCGAAATTTTCAAGACGCGCGGACCGCAATTCCGGCTATATTACCCACCGAAGAGATGGCTGTCAATAAAACAGCATTTTTTTATCGCTTGAAAATTTGATGTGATCCGGTAAAGTATGTCACAGTTTTTTTAATAACCGTCTACACAATGATGAAATCGCATAAAGTCCGATTTGTAGTGCAAAAAAACTTTTTTGCCTCACCGTCATCACTACATGAAGAAGGAGAGCAACCGGAAATGACCGACCCCGTCCTTTTTACCGTTGAAAACCGGATCGCCGTGATCACCCTGAACCGGCCCGAACGCCGCAACGCCATCAACCAGGCCCTGTTGACCGGTCTTTATGACTGCCTGGAACAAATCACCCGTGATGACGCCATCCGGGCGGCTATTATCACCGGAAACGGCAAATCCTTCTGCTCCGGCCTGGACTTAGATATCCTGCTCACGGAAAACCTGTTTGATCCCCGGGGTGATGGATCGGACCTGCCGGACCTGTTTCAGGCATGCACAAAACCGGTCATCGGCGCCGTCAACGGGCATGCCATCACCGGCGGCTTTGAAATCGCCTTAAACTGCGACTTTCTCATCGCGTCCGCATCCGCATCCTTTGCCGACACCCATGCACGGGTCGGCATCCATCCGGGGTGGGGTATGACACAGCTTCTCCAGCAGGCCGTGGGGCCGCGACGGGCCCGCCAGATGTCTTTTACCTGCCGGTTTATCACGGCACAGACCGCATATGAGTGGGGGCTGGTCAACGAAGTGGTGCCGCACGAGCAACTTATGCCGCGGGCCATGGAAATCGCGGGGGATATCTGCGAAAACAATCCGGAAATGCTCAAAACGATAAGGGACTTGATCCGCCACCGGGACGTGGCCACCCTGGCCGAGGCATATGCCCACGAACGGGCCGGCTCTGCGGCTTTCATACGAAAGCATTTAACAAAGTAAACCGGGACTGTTATTTGCATTTCTCATGCGCCGGCACGCCATAAACCTTTTTATAGGACCGGCACATGGGGCAGATATGCTCCTCGATTTTGACAAACTGGTATAATGCGCCTTCACCCTGCTCCCGGGCCCGAGTGCAGACCGGACACGTCTGTTTGCAGAAACGGGCCAGCGATGTGGTGAGCCTGCCATGTTCCATCCATTATCTCCTCTGCTTTTCATGAAATATTGTCGGGACTGCCCAGAACAAAAGACTATGCCTGCGTCTTTTCCAGAAAGACGCGGGCGGTTTCCCGAACCGGCGCATCCGGGTCTTCTGCCAGGGACAGCATCAATTCATATGACGGTCTGCCCGGAATCTGCGATACGGCATAGGCGGCCGCAGCCCTTATCGAAACCGGATATTTTTTCCTGAAAATAAACCGGCGTTTCGGTTTCAGTATCCCTGCCAGCGGCGTAAGACACGATGCATCTTTGATGTTTCCCATTGCCCGGCAGACAGCCGCGATTACTTCCGTTTTATCCGAATTTGTCATCAGCCGGCCCAAGGTTTCGACGGCCTCCGCAACCCTGAGCTTTCCCAGAGAGTTAATCGCGTTTACCGCCAGATCGGCATCGTCGCTTTCGGCGCATCGGATCAGAAGCGCAATGACATCCGGTGTGCGCAACCGTTCAGTCAGGCGAAACGCCGACTTACGGACAATATCTCTGGGATCGGTAAAAATTTCAGACAATTCCGACGAAAGATCCGTGGTCAGTGAATCGATCACATCCAGAATGCGCGCCCGCTCCAGGGGATTGCTTTCACTCATCAGGGTTTTTTTAAGAAATTCGACACCAGGCTCCCGACAATTGCGGATCAGTTCAGCCGCCAGAACCCGGGTTCGCATTTTTTCCTCTTTTTTGATGAGCTCAGCCAGCATCGGCAGCACCGTAATCCCCATAGAACTGATGAGCTGATAGGCATCCTGGCCCCGGGCCGAATCTTCGGATTTCAGATCCGCCGACAGGGCATATACAACCGGCGGCGAAAGAAGGCCGGCCATGGGATGCGCTTCTTTTTCCCCCATTACCGTACCCGCGCTCTGATTTTTCTGAATCTGCTCCACGCCGGCGAACACCCAGGTCGCCAGTGCATATTCGCCGAACAGGATCAGTGCGACCCCGCATTGATTCAGAAGAGCGACGGCCCGCAGGATGTATGCGTCATTTTGTTCGGCCTGGAGCAGCGGAAGGAGGGGAATCAGCGCGAGACGCAGATAAACGGCAGTGGGGCGCCAGTCTGGAGGATTCAGGACCGTTTCCACCACGTCTAGGACAGCTTTCCGATTTTCATCACCGGCCATGCGGTAGGCATCACAAAGCTTTTTGAGTATGGCTTCGGCGCCCGCCATATCTCCGGTGAGATATCGTTCCCGGATGCGTTCAGGTATCTGGTCAAGGTCGGCGTCGTCAAAGACAATATCCGGCGCGGGAATTTCCGGCACAGATGCCGCCCCCTGATCCTCAGCGCCGGCTTCTTCTTCCAGAACGCCGTAAAGACGACGATTGAACAGGATGCCCCTCATCTTTTTTCGGGAGGCGATTTCGCGCCAGAACACCGGACCGGCGCCTTTCCCGGCCGATGATTGAATCGATGCCGCCACAAAACTCATCAGTTCATCAAAGGTCACCTGCGCGACGAAAGTAATACTGTTTAGCCGGACCACGCTAAAAAATTTTAGAAAACTTCCGGCCATGGTTTCAAATCCGGTGGTGTCCAGCTTGACGCCGTTAACCAGCAGCGTCTTGTTAACCCGGGCAATGGTCAGCACGGATTGCATGGAAAAATAGGATCGCAGTTGGGCGTGCAAATGGTTGACGGCCTCCACGGCCACCGGGTTGTTGCCGGGATAAAGTTTCAGCTTGCTGTAGGCGCCCAGTATGGCGCTAAACACCTTTCGAATAATTTTGAGTTCCGATCTGTTTATCTGGCGATCCCCGCCGTTGCCCGGATCGAGAGATTCACCCGCGATGACCGCCTCCGGAACGTTTTGTTCCGGCGCCATTTTGTCATTTGCCGTTTCAATCTTGGTATAGGTCACCTGGCGAGGGAAAATGTGGGTAAGACGATGATCTGTGACAAACCGCCTCCAGAATCCCGGGGTGATGGCTTTCTGGTCCGTGCGGCTCATGGCGTCGATCACCCGAAAGAGTTGGGCCGGGTCTAAACCCATCCTGAAGGTCAGGCTCTTTAGTTGGATCTGATCCCAGAAATCGATGATCTGGGCCGCCAATGCCGGGGCATCCTTTGTTTCAAACTGACGGCCGTTGATTAACACCGCCTGCTTTTCCGTTACAATACTGAGCCGCTCGACTTCTTCCAGAATCCGATTGATGAGCTTGCGGAGGTGTTCCATAGTTGATGTCACGGATTTACTGTCGGACGGATACAGGCGGATATTGCGCACGGCGATCATTAACGTGCGAAACAGTCCGGGAAGAATCGCGAGATTCGCCTCGCCAAGGGGCGCATCGCCGAGTTCGTCCACCCCGGTTTTTTCGGTGTCAACCGTGTCGGGCACATCATCATCAAGTGTTTCCGGAATTTCCCCGGGTTTGAAAACCCGCTGATCCCGATCAGCCTGGAGTTGCGTGTATACATCCTCTTTCTTCACGTTCCCGGAATGCTTGAAATGATAGGCAAGGGAGGCGGCCGACGGCAGCAGATCCTCCTTGTAGAGTTTTTCATGATAGGTGCCGATCTCTTCATGGAAATGGCGCTTCTGGTCCGGCCGGATCCCGCCGTAGATGATTTCCCGGACGCTGCGACTCGAAAATCGGATATTTTCATCATTTTCCCGAAATTGTGATTTAACGAGCCCATGGGCCAGTCCCTTATTGAGGAAATCATGGATCCGTGAAGATTTTTCACTGTAACTGCCGGTGAGCATGCTCAGCGATATGGATTCCCCGAATGCGGAAGCGCATTCTAAAAACCGCTTGCTCTCTTGGTCGAGTGTGTTCATTTTCTGTTGAATAATTTCTTCCAGGGTCTTTGGAAAATATCGCTTTTCAAGTCGCGCCATTTGCCATTCCCGACCTTTGAGCTGGATCCTCTGATCCGTGATCATTTTGCGGAGCATTTCGACCATAAACAATGGATTTCCCTGGGTCATGCCCACCATTTCCTGAATCAGATTATGCGGCATCCCGATACCGGGAAAGGTCATGTTGATGAATTTTTCGACATGATCAACATTCAGCGGCGTAAGCGTGATGCTTTCCAATGCCAGTTCCATACCATAGGCGGAACGGAACAGCGAAAGGGGCACGGCTTCCGGTTTTGTCTGTTTTTCCTCAACTGCTGTCCCGCAAATAAACAAGCGCATCATGTTGGTGCGAATAATCACCCGGATCAGGTGAAGGGACGCAGGATCGGCATAGTGCAGGTCATCCACGAGGATCACCAGGGGGAGTTTGCCGGCAAGCGCCGAGAAAAAACGGGCGAACGTCCTGAAAATCTCTTCGCGCTGATGCTGGGCGATGTCGGGTATCTGCGATACGCCGGAGACCATCTGGGGAATGATCTGGCTTAAGGCATCCACATCTTCTTTCGTCATGGACTCCAGAAGCTCGACGCCCCTGTCTTCCCGCTGGTTCATCAGGGCCATGACCACATAAGCAATCAGATAATAGGGCCGGTATGATTCGTGAATGACGCCGGAAACCCGGACGATGTTGTATTTGGTTTTTTCCAGGTTGCGGTGAACCGTATCGATAAAGCTGGTTTTGCCCATCCCCGGAGCGCCGTCGATAATGACGATCTGACTGACGCCTTCGCCGAATTTTTTTAATGCCAGGCCGATCTGATCAAACTGGAATTTCCTGCCGACGATCCCGGCGGTTTGAAGATAGTGAACCGCCTGTCGGCTCACCATGCCGGCATCGGCGTAGCGGTTCCGGCCCGACTGCTTGGCATGGTGGAGGGCGTTTTTAACCTGATGGACAAGATAGTCGCCGGTAGCGGCATCATCCGGGGCCGATGCAATACCCACACTGACGGTCAGGGGGATTTCCGTACCCGCATCAGATGAGAAAAATACATTATTATTGATCTGATAAAACAGTTCCGCGACAAGGCTCAAGGCCGCCTGTTTATTCCTTCCGGGCAACAGCACCATAAACTCATCCCCGGCATACAGAATGGGGAGGCCCTTTTCCCGGGTGACATCTTTCAGGATGCCGGCGACATGCGCCAGTGCCTGGTCGCCGATGGTGCTGCCGTACTGCGTATTGATCCGCTTGAAAAAATCAATGTCGATCATCACCAGGGAAACCGGCTGCTGCTCAAGCACGCTCCAGTCAATGTTGTGCTTGAGATAATGCAGCAGGAACCGGCGATTGTTCAGGCCCGTCAGATAGTCCTCAAACATCAGGGCCGAGGGGTCCTTCCCGACATTTTGAAGAAAATAGAGCAGTTTCTGATATTTCATGAATGCCTCAGAAAAACGGTCAAAACGAGGTCATTACTCGGACCCTACCAAAGGCAGTTCCTTGTCGATTTTAAAAACCACCAGAAATTTTGCGCCTTTGTCCGCATCATCTTCCGGAGAGATGCATCTGCGCTTCAATGACTGGAGCAATTCGCCGTCTCCTTCCTCCCGGATCCGGGTCAGAAAGAACCGTTTCCCCTTAAACCCGGGGCCGCTTTCCATAAACAGAAATGCCGCGTGCGGATTCGATTGCAGATTGGCATGGGTCAAACGGTCCCGCATGATCATGGCCACCGTGCCGTCATCCATGATATGCGGCCGGGCATAAACGGCTACATCCACTTTACCGTTGCTGTCGGCCGTTGCCATCACGCCGACGCCTTTTGTCTTTTCAAAATAGTCTTTCAGATTCATTGTTGCCTCCCTGCCGATGGTTGGTCCATTGACCGTCCGGTTAACCGTTTTTACCCATTAGCTCTGAAAGTTCCCCGGCTCCCAGACCGAAAAACTTTTCCAACCGCTCAATCTGGGTATCCGCTGGAACGCGAACACCCCGTTCCAGCTCACTGTACCGCGACTGGGGTATGCCCACGGCCTGGGCCACTGCTTTTGTATCCATATTCCGCTCGTTCCGCAATTCCATGATTCTGCTGCCAAAAGTACTCATATTGCTTCCTCCGTCGAAATTTTATTTCTGATGGAATTTGAAAAAATACTGTCATACCGTATATAATTGTTTTGCAACAAACGTGTTTATGCCGCCGACGCGGTTTAAAACCGCTCAATCAACTTGTCGATTAGAAACGAACTCTCCCGCATGGCCTGTTCGCCGAAGGGACCGAACCATTGGGAGATTTTTTCAAATTCCGCAATAAACACGGACTTATCTCCGGTATCAAGCATATCGACACTGTCGTTTAACATGGTGATATATTCCTTGAGCAGGGTGCGCCGCTCAGGGGATGCAAAAATAATTTCAGCATACAAAGACGGGTCTTGGGCGAACAGACGGCCCACCATTCCTAATTCAAGACGATAAATGGGACTTGAAAATTCCAGGGTTCGGGCAAGGGGAATATTTTTCCGGGCCAGAAACCGGCCAAAAGCAAACGTGGCGAAATGGCGCAGGGACTGGACAATGGCCATCACCTCGTCATGCTCCTGTGGATCGGATGTTACGATGACCGCGCCCCATGCGGAAAGCTGATCGATCACCCACTGACATGAATCGGAATCACGGCCGGGGGTGGCCACGATAATCTGCTTGTCCAGGGTGGATGTGGTCGGACCGAACAGGGGATGCAGCCCCAGGACGGGCCCCTGGTGCGCCGCCAGCATGGCGTCCACCGGGATCTTCTTGATGCTGGTAAGATCGGTCAGCACGGCCGAAGACGGCAGGCGAGGCGCGATCCGGCGGATGATATCGGCAGTATCCGCAATAGGAACGGTAACAATGGCCAGATCGATCCCGTCGCACAGCGCGCCGGCTTCCGGCCAATCATTGCGTCCCATGAGCCGCACCTCATATCCGGCGCCGGCAAACCATTTTTCAAAATACCGGCCCATCTCACCATATCCGCCCACGATGAGCACTTTCGCGCCGGGACGGATTCCGGTCCGCGCCATATGCCCGGTCTGGGCCACCCGCGACTGCCGCAGGATAATCCGGTAAAGTTCTTCAATATAATCCGGCTCCAGCCCGACGTCTTTGGCCTGCCGCCGGCGGGCATAAATCAGGTCTTCTTCCCTTGCCGGATGATAGACCGGCAGTTGATGTGCCTGCTTCAGCGCCATCACCTTTTTAACTTGTTCCAGGCGTTTTTCGAGCAGGTCCACCACCTTCAGATCGATGGCGTCGATCTCAGCGCGCAACCGTTCCAGTTTACTTCGATACGCGTTGTCGGTATGATCCATAAACAATCTCTCCGTTTCCGGTAAAAGACCGGCTGATATTATCCGGCACGGTTTGCACTTTATACGCAATGTCGTCTTTTATCAACAGGAAACCCGCGGGAAATCCGCGAGGGAAAACATAATCCGCATTACATGAATCATCTCACTGCATGCACGGCGTGTTCAATATCAAAACAAAGGGTCGCTGATATGTGAAAACCGGGAATAGCAATGCCATGTTAATGGTGAGCGGTCGAAAACAGGATTATCAATAAACACCGCCATGCTTCCTTTTTTTCTTGAATGCCGTATGAATAAAAGTTAAATAAGCAATTGACAGTCGGTGATGATCTCAACTGGCAAGAAAAGCGGAAAAGTGAAGGGGATGGAAACAGTGCGAGATGATCTTCAAAAAATCCGGCCGGACATGCGGTGTTTGATACATCTCATTATGATCTTCTGTTGCGTCCTCTTCCTGGCGCAATGCGATACGCATGTCCCTACCAAAAAAACACCTCAGCCCCTTCCATTCCCGGAATCCCGCATCGTGGCCCCGGAAAAACCGCTCCAACCCTCAATTGAAACACAATTTGATGAGATCAGAGATTTATATCATACACTCCACCTGTCCGGAAAACTGCGGTATGATATTTTCCGGAAAGCCGTGAACGGTTACGAGCGTATCGTTTTATATAAATCCGACATCATTACGATTATCGATTATACGAAGCCCTCGTCGGAAAAACGACTGTTCGTCATCGATCTGAAAAATCGACGGATTCTCCATCACACCCATGTGACCCACGGCCTGAATTCCGGTTTCATCCATGCCAGAAATTTTTCAAATGAGCCGGTCTGGCAGATCAGGGCATCGGGGTGGAATGTGAAAAAATCGACCTGAACGGTAAGTTTTTGGGGCTTCCAATAATCATCGGAATCCAGAAAGGCGATCAAATCCCCTTTGGCACGGACGATGCCTGAATTTCGGGCCGCGCTCACCCCCCGGTTTTCCTGGCAAACGACGGTCAGTTGATCCCCGTAGCGTGCGAGAATATCTGATGTTTGATCCGTGGAGCCGTCATCCACAATGATCAGTTCAAACGGCCGGTAATCCTGTTCCAGAACCGAATCAACGGCCCGTTCAACGGCCCAGGCCCGGTTGAATGTCGGAATGACGACACTGACCAGGGGCCTGTTTGCGGCATTCATTTAAAAATCCTTCCGGGTCTCACTTCCTTATCAGGACCTGATGCGGCATGATAGCGGAAATGAGAGACTGGAAACGATAAGCTGGAGCCACGGAATTTCGTAAAATCTCGTTTTAGCCGGCATCCAGCCCCGCTCCGGTTTTAAAAGGCATGGTAAGATGATAAACGCCGTATTCCAAAGCGGCCTTGACTTCCACATCGCCTTTTTGGAATACCCGCATCATTTCCTTGTTGGCCGGCAGCACGTCGGCGGTAAATCCCTGGAGACCGCGCTCTTTGGCCAGTCGGATCAGGGTCCGGAACATGTAAGTGGCAATGCCCAGACCCTGATAGTTCTCGTCCACGACAAAGGCCACATCCGCGTAGGGGCGGTGCGGATCCTTGACGTAGCGGGCCTCGGCGATGATCTGACCGCGGCCCATGTCCCCTACCAGCCCGACGATGGCCATGACCTTTCCATAATCAACATTGACGTATTCCTGCATTTTGGAATGCGGCATAGTCTTTAACGGCGTGAAATAACGGTAATATACGGATTCGTCCGAGAACCGGTAGAACAGCCGGCGCATTTCTTCCTCGTCGGATGGCCGGATGGCCCTGAATCGTATGGTGTTGTTGTTTTTAAACGTCTGTTTAAAACTGATGTCCCCGGGGTAGAGATGGGCGCTTTCCGCCATGTAGAGCTGATCGGCATAAAGAATTTTATGGTCCTTGGCCTCTGCCACCAGGCGGGCGCGGTCATCGGGATGGGCCACTTCGATCAGGGCCAGGGCGCGCTCCCGGATGGTTCGGCCGTTTAGGTTGGCCACTCCGCATTCGGTCACCACAAAATCAATTGATTCCCGAATATTAAGCTGGTTTGGAATATCTTCGATAGAAATCAGAATATTGGATTCGCCTTTCAGATTGCGGCTGGGCAGGGCGAAAATGGAATATCCGCCATAGGAGATTTCCGCGCCGTTGACGAAATCGATGATTTCCGCCGGATCCGTAGTGACGTTGCCCTTGCCGACATGAAGGGCGATCCTGCCGGTCAGATCGACTTTCCGGGCATTGGCCACGGCCACAAAACGGGGATTTTTACCGATGCGCAGCGGGCTGAACACTTTGTCCAAGGTCTGAAATTCCATCAGCGGGTTCATGTTCAGCCAGTCCATCAGTTTAGCTGTTCCCATGGCATAGGCGGCCAGGGATTTACCCGGGAAGTTTTCCTTGAACCGATTAGTGACGGCCCCGCTGTTGACCAGGTCCATAAGGGCGTCGCTGAACACCGGGGTATGAATCCCCAGGTCCTTTTTGTTTTTCAGGTGCCGCCCTAGGGCCTCGTAGAGGGGTCCGATGGTAAAAGCGATGCAGCTTCCATCTTCGATGACCGAGGCCACGTTGGCCGCCACCTTATCGTAGGTTTCCGTGACGGGCCATCTTTGAAAATAGATCGGTTTTTCCGTGCTGCGCACCAGCATGTCGAATTCATTGATGGAGACAAACGTGTTGCCGCAGGTGCTGGGCATGTCCGGATTGATTTCACCCACGACCAGGGCGGCCTGGCTTATGGCCAGATGGGCCACATCCACGGCAACGCCGAGGCTGCAATAGCCGTGACGGTTGGGCGGCGTGATCTGCACGAAGGCGATGTCAAAAGGGATACGCCGGGCCGCCACAAGTTGGGTCAGTCTTGAAAAGCGGCTGGGGATCAGGTCCACCCGTCCGGCGGTAATGGCTTCTTTGGCCACCCACCCGGAAAAAAAGGTTTTAAGACGGAATTTCTGGGCCTGAAGTTTCTCGATGGAAATGGCTTCTCCGAAGCTGAGCAGTTGAAACAGTTCCAGATCCTGGAGGTTGTCCGCGTTGGATTCCATCAGGTGCTTGACCAGGGTTCGCGGTTCCGCGGACCCCGTGCCGAGAAAAATACACATGCCCGGTTCGATTTTGGCGATCACTTTATCCGGTGATACCACGCGGCTTTCCCAGTCCATGATATTGACGGTGGTGTCAGTCATTTTTCAATAGCCCCCTGTTTTAATAAAAATCCCCTTGCCTGGGACAGACAAGGGGATTTTTGGTGTCATGCCGGTTTTCCCTGACCCGATGGATGGTCAGTTTTTGGGATACATGGCTTCGATCTTGTCCTTGAACATCTCCACGGCCACGTTCTTTTTAACCTTGAGCGTCGGTGTGAGCATCTTGTTGTCAATGGTGAATTCCGGGACGATGGTCACTTTCTTGATCTGCTCGAACGAAGCGAATTTCTTATTCTTTTCCGCAACCTCACTGTTGATCAGGGCGACGATATCCGGATGGGTGAAAAGATCTGAATCTTTGCTGAAATTGATTCCCTTTTCCTTTGCGTATTCCTTGGTGTTGTCCGGATCAAGGGTGACCAAGGCCGTGAGGTATTTGCGTTTGTCGCCGATGACCACCACCTGGTTGATGTATTTGGAAGTTGCCACATGGCCTTCAATGGCGGACGGGGCGATGTTTTTGCCGCCGGCGGTGATGATAAGATCCTTTTTCCGACCGGTGATGCGCAGGAAGTTTTCGGAATCGATTTCACCCAGGTCGCCGGTGCGGAGCCAGCCGTCGCTGGTAAATGTTTTGGCGGTTTCTTCGGGCATTTTGTAGTATTCCCGCATCACGTTTCTGCCCTTAAACAGGATTTCCCCGTCTTCGGCGATTTTCTGTTCAATGCCCGGTCCGGGAAGGCCGACCCAGCCGATACGGTAATTGTCGACGCGGTTGACGTTGGTAAAGGAGGTGTTTTCCGTCATGCCGAGTCCTTCGAGCACGATCACGTTGGCGCCGATGAAAAACTTGCCGATGCCCGGATCCAGGGGGGCCGCGCCGCTGATGCAGAACCGGAGGCGACCGCCCAGGGCCGCATGCAGTTTGCTGAACACCAGCTTGGATGCGATTTTATGTTTGAAAGCCAGTCCGAACGGCGGGGTCTGCTTGTTGAGCAGGCAGTCGGCCATCTGGTCCCCAACGCCCACGGCCCATTTAAAGATTTTCAGGGCCGCGCCGCCCTTGGCTTCGGCGCCGCTGATCACTTTGGAATAAACTTTTTCATAAATTCGCGGCACGCTCGGGAACCAGTGCGGTTTGGCCTGCTTCAGATCGTCCACGATGGTGTCCATGCTCCGGGCGAAGTTGGTGGTGGCGCCCACCAGAAGGGTGGCATAAACGCAGGTCCGGGCGAAAATATGGGCCAGGGGAAGGAACAGGAAGGTTTCGTCTCCATCCCGGACATCCAGGGAACCTTCCACCGACTGGGATGTGAAGAGCACGTTGTCGTGGGTGATGACCGCGCCCTTGGGAACGCCGGTGGTGCCGGAGGTATAGACGAATGTGGCCACGTCTTTGGGGGTGACTTCCTTGATCCGCTGTTGGAGATCTTTTTCCGGAAAGGCTTTGCCGAGTTTCATGAATTCATCATAACTGATGATCCAGTCGTCGCCCTTGTGATCGCCGTCAAACAGGATGACTTTCCGGATATTGGGTATTTCAGGCCTGATTTCTAAAAGTTTGGCCAACTGATCCTTGTTCTGGGCGAAAACCACAACGGCATCGGAATGGTTGATGATGTATTTGCAGTCTTCCGGGAGGTTGGAATGATAGATGCCGACCGTGACCGCGCCGATCATGGCATTGGCCATATCCACCAGGACCCATTTGTAGCAGGAATAGCTAAGGATGATGACCTTGTCGCCCTTGTTCACCCCGAGGGTGGATAGGCTTTTGCCGGCCTGCTTGACCTGTTCGTAAAATTCGGACCAGGTGACCGATTCCGAGGTGCCTTCGGCATCCAGGAACCATCTATGGGAAGTGGTGTCGGGTTTTGCGTCGACCGTTTTTTTCAACATCTGGTGAATGTTTTGAAACTCTACCATGCGCATGGCTGCCTCCCTTTGTTATGGTTAATATTCTGGAATGACGGGTTGATGATTTGTTTGTCGGATTTGGATCCGATCCCACCGCGCTTGATCGTTTCAGCGGTCGGTGACAATTCGGATGCCTCAAGCGAATAGATTAAGTAAGAAAAAATATAAGAAAAACAAATGAATGTCAAGTATTTTAGGCATCTTCCCGCCTTTTTCATAACTTAATAATAATTCAGATGGTTATCCATATAAAATACCGGCATACCCTACAAATGAATCTCCCGGGTTTTTTTCATAACTGGAACTGTATCCGACCATGCGGGCCGATGTCGCACCAAGAGCTCTTGAAGCGGTGATGGCCGCCGCCGCCGCACCGGCGCAGCAGGCGTTGTGGCTGGAGGATCCTTCCCGGATCACGGCGACAGGATCCATGTCCATCATGTACTCGATGATGATGCGGTCATTACGGTCTTTTACCCAGTCAAGCCCTTTCTCCCCCCGGCCCGCAGGTGCAAATCCATAGTTGGGGCCGTAATGGGTCAGGTCCGTGGACCCGATGACTTTGATTTTCAGGTTCAAGCGACCGGCCGCATCCGCAACCGAATCCGCAATTTCAATGGTCTGGGCAGCCGGGGGGGCGCCGATGGGCAGCAGCCGGGCATCGGGGAAAAAATATTTGACGAACGGCAACTGGAGTTCGATGGTATTTTCCTGGGAAAACCGGGCCGGGGACTCAATGTGAAAGGGATATTGCTCCACGAGATCCGTGGCAATGTCCGTAGCGATGGGGATATCACCGAAAGGAGTTTCCCAGGCGCCGTCGGCCATGATGACATTGGGGGAATCCGGGGCAAGGTGCATACCGAACACGACAATGACATCAGGGGTGTCTTGCGGATTTGCGGCCTTCAATGCCGCAATTACGTTGCAGGCCAGGCTGCCGGAAAAATACCAGCCGGCATGGGGCACGATGCCGCCGATGAAGTTTTTGTCCGGCGTGACGCGGAAGCGCTTGTCGGCTAAAAACGTCCGGATTTCTTTTTCACAATCGGAAGCGCCGGCCGGGTACCAACTGCCGGCGAACATGGCCCGTCGGGTTTTCATGACGACCTCCTTATTCGAATTTCCGGATTGCCCTCCCAAATGCCGGCATGGCGTTTGTGATGACGGCGTCGTCCACACAGAAGGCCAGCCGGAAATGACCCGGACCGCCGAAGCCGGAACCCGGGACCGCAAGAATCAGCTCATCCTGAAGGGCACGGACGAATTCGACATCATCGGGGATGGGGGACTTCGGAAACAGGTAAAATGCGCCGGCCGGTTTGACGAATTTATATCCCAGTTTCTGAAGGCCGGTGCAGAGCAGTTCCCGTTTGCGCGCGTAATGGCCGACATCCACGGCCGTGCCCTGTACCGCGGCGACGACGCGCTGCATCATGGCGGGAGCGTTGACAAAACCGAGGATCCGGTTGGCCAGGCTCAGCCCGCCGATCAGGCTGTTTCGATGGGCCGCCGCCGGATTCATCGCGATAAACCCGATCCGCTCTCCGGGAATGGACAGGTCCTTTGAATAAGACGTGGTGATGATGCTGTCCGGATAGGCAGTGAATATGCCAGGGACCCGGACCCCGTCGTAGATGATTTTGCGATAGGGCTCATCCGATACCAGGTAGATGGTGCGGGAAAATTGCCGGCTTTTGGACGCCAGCAGCGCGCCGAGTTTTGCAAGGCTTTCCGCCGAATAGACCTGGCCGGTGGGATTGTTGGGGGAATTGATGAGCACCGCTTTGACATCCGGGGTCAGTGCCTGGTCAATGGCGTCGATATTTAAGGTGAAATCCGGATTTGTGGCAACGTTTTTGAGGCTTCCGCCGTGGTTGTCCACGTAAAACCCGTATTCTACGAAATAAGGCGCGGGCACGAGCACCGCATCCCCGGGGTCGAGGATGGTCTTTAAGATGACGTTCAGTCCGCCGGCAGCGCCGCAGGTCATGATGATATCGTTTTCGGCCACGGCCGCCTGCTGTTCGCCGGATACGAAATCCGCCACCGCCTTCCGGACGAACGGGTATCCGGGATTGGGCATGTAGGCGTGAAGGCCCGCCGCGGCATTGCCCGCGATTTCCTTCAGGGCCTGTTTAAATGCCGGCGGCGGGTCGACATTAGGATTGCCGAGGCTGAAATCAAAAACATTGTCCGGGCCGTGGATGGCCTTTAGCCGGGCGCCTTCCTCAAACATCCGCCGAATCCACGAGGCCTTGGTGATAAACAATTCGATTTTTTTAGAAATAGTCATTTTGGTCAGTTCCGCGAAAAGTCAGAATTGTAACGGTAAATTAGGATGGAATCGTAAAAAGCTGCTTACGCCGCTTCACGGACTTCTTGAAGCAACGAACTTTCGTGAAGTTCGTTGGAAGCCGAATCCGGCGACAACGTTATCCCGCAAAGTCCGCGTGGAGGCGATTATCGTCTCAGACTGATTCCACCACTTTTATTTCAGGGATCTCCTGCTTCAACAGCCGTTCAATACCATTTTTGAGCGTCATCTGGGACATGGGACACCCGGCGCAGGCGCCCTGCAGACGGACTTTCACGACCCCGTCCTTTACATCGATCAGCTCCACATCACCGCCGTCGGCTTGCAGGGACGGACGGATCTTATCCAGCACCTTTTGCACTTTTTCCTTCATGACTCCTCCTTAACTATTTAATGTGATCTTGAAAGTTAGGCAAAATTATAAAAAACGGTCGATTTTACCGGCTTCATAAAAAACCGCTTCTGAGCGAGATTACGGGTTTTTCCGGAAAAATCGTGCCCCGAAAGACTCTTGAAACAAACAACGCGACTTTTTTTGAATCTGTAGGCGCTTAATCAGTTTACATATGACGAAAGGAGTGAAAATGCAAACAAATTCAGTCGATATCGGTCTCAAGAACCGCATCCGGGTCAATCCGGTCGTAAAACATGGTCCGGAAGCGGTGGAACTGGTCTTCAAGAATGGCCGCGCGCATTTCCTCCATAAGATGAAGGTAATAATAAAGATTGTGGACCGTATTCAGCCGAAAAGACAGCAGTTCACGGGAACGGTATAGATGGTGCAGGTAGGCCCTTGAAAACTGTCGGCATGTCGCGCAACCGCACAAGGGGTCCAGAGGTCCGGTGTCATACCGGTAGCGGGCGTTGCTGATATTGACCTTGCCGAAGGAAGTGAACAATTGCCCGTTCCGTGCGTTTCTCGTGGGCATCACGCAATCGAACATGTCCGCGCCCATGCCCGTAAGTTCCACCAGGTCGGCAGGTGTGCCCACGCCCATGACATAGCGGGGTTTTTCCGGCGGCAACAGGGGGAGGGTCGCATCCGCCGTGGCCATCATCAAGTCCTTGGGCTCGCCCACGCTGAGACCGCCCACCGCGTATCCGGGAAAACCGATTTCCAGGAGCTGTTCGGCGGATTGACGGCGCAGGTCCGGATACATGCCGCCCTGGATGATACCAAAAAGGGCATTTCCGTTTCGTCCGGTTTCCTTCCATGCTGTTTTGCACCGCCGTGCCCATCGCGTAGTTAGTTTAAGTGCGTTTTCAGCGGTTTGGGAATTTGCGGAATAGGGGATGCATTCATCCAGGCACATGATGATATCGGCCCCGAGATCGGTCTGGATGGATACGGCGTCTTCCGGTGTAATAAGGTGCCGGGACCCGTCGATATGGGATTGAAAATCAAATCCGTTTTCCGTGATTTTTGATATTTTGGCCAGGGAAAAGATCTGGAATCCACCACTGTCGGTGAGGATGGGGCCGTCCCAGTTCATGAATCGGTGCAGCCCTGAAAATAGCCGGATGACCTCCCGGCCGGGCCGCAGATAGAGATGGTAGGTGTTGCCCAGGATGATGGAAGCACCACAGGTTTTGAGTTCATCCGGGGTGACGGCCTTTACGGTGCCGGCAGTACCCACTGGCATGAAGACCGGCGTGGCGATATCGCCCCGGCTGGTTTGTAATATCCCGGTCCGTGCCCGGGTTTGCGTTGATGTTGAAATGACCTCGAATGTAGGCATTGCGGTCCCGTCAAAATTATTATGATCTTTAAAAAAAGCCTTGTTTTGCGCGTTTTGAGTCTCTATCCGATCAGCATGGCGTCGCCGTAGCTGTAAAATCTGTATTGATTCGCAATGGCCGCGTTGTAGGCATTGAAGATGCGGTCCCGGCCGGCGAAGGCCGACACCAGCATCAGGAGTGTGGAACAGGGCAGGTGAAAATTGGTAATCATGGCATCCACGATTTTAAACTCATATCCGGGATAGATGAACAAGTCGCAGGCGCCGCTGCCGTCCGCCACGATTTTGTTTTGGCGGGCGGCGTATTCAAGGGTTCGCACCGTTGTTGTTCCGACGGCAATGATCCGCCGGCCGTCGGCCCGGGCCGTATTGACCGCTTCGGCCGTTTCCGGAGTGATGGAAAAAGATTCCGTGTGAATCCGGTGGTCCCGGATGTCTTCGGCCTTGACCGGCATGAAGGTGCCGTATCCCACATGAAGCGTGATGGCTGCGATGTCGACCTGTTTTTGCCGCAGGAGTTCCAGCAGTGCCGGGGTGAAGTGGAGTCCTGCCGTGGGGGCCGCAACCGCGCCGTTGCAAACCGCGTAAACGGTCTGGTAGGCGTTGCGGTCGTCGCACGGATCGTTTCCCGGATGGTCGTTCAGATGCGATCGCCGGATGTAAGGCGGCAGAGGCATCTCTCCGATGCGGTTCAGGACGGTTTCAAAGGGTTGCTCACACATGAACGCGATGGAAAACGTCCGCTCGAAAACATCGGCGACCACGGCTTTGAGGTCCGGTCCGAAATCGAGTTTTGTGCCGGTTTTGGGCGCTTTTGACGCCCTGACCAGGCATTCGCACACCACCTGCTCTCCGGCGGCGGATTGCCGGCGCAGGCCTGGAAAATCGATGATCAGTACCTCGATTTTTCCGCCGCTTTCCTTTCGGCCAAAAAGCCGCGCCGGAACCACGCGGGTATTGTTGATTACCAGCAGGTCGAAAGGATTCAAGAGTTTTTCCAGATCGGAAAACATGTGATGGGAAATTGCGCCGCTGGTCCGATTCAAAACCATCAGGCGGGATCGGTCCCGCTGTTGCGCCGGTGCCTGTGCGATCAGGTGCTCGGGAAGATGATAATCAAAATTTTTCAGTGCAAACATGGGGGCGCCTGTCGACATATTAAAGCAGCAACGGGCATCAGCTGTTGCCCAGATAGACAAGTACGAGTCCGGCCACCATGAGCCCGAACCCGAGTTTGCGGAGGGAATCATCGGGTATTTCAAGGATGGTCCGCATCACGGCCTTCATCCGGTCCGGAAAGCCGAAATACGGCAGCCCCTCGATGATCATCACCATGCCTATGACACACAGAAAAAATTCCATTCTCAGCCTGCTCCTTGCATTGTTTTCAAGTTTACAAATATAGTTGCCGTCCGGCTTTTGTCAAAGGAAAATGCGGGATTTTCCGGCGGTGATCCTGTCGAAAAAAGCAACAGCGGGCACGGTCCCGGCACGGATGGAAATCATGCACAAATAAGGCTTGACGGCATCCTTTAAATAATAGCATAAAATTTCAATGAAATCGTTAAAAGCGGTTTGTCTCGCGGCGCGGTATTTTCTCTGTACGTAACATCAGGGAAGTTTTTGGGACGTCAGATTTGCTCGCTTTGAGGGTCGTTTCTAAAAATACGCAATCGCGCTTGCAAAGCCTTTTTCCGATTTCCGAGATTATCTATAAATTTCATTATGCCATCCAAAAGGATATCCGTATGGAATTCGAACCGGTTATCGGGCTGGAAGTGCATGCCCAGCTCAAAACCCGCACCAAGATTTTCTGCGGCTGCGACACAGCCTTCGGCGCGCCGCCCAACACCCATGTCTGCCCGGTCTGTCTCGGCATGCCGGGCGTGCTGCCGGTGCTCAATCGGACCGTGGTGGAATACGCCATGAAAATGGCCCTGGCGACCCATTGCACCATCGCCGGGAAAAGCCGGTTCGCCCGCAAGAATTATTTTTATCCGGACCTGCCCAAAGGTTACCAGATTTCCCAGTACGAGCTGCCCATCGCCGAGGGCGGATATGTCGAGATCAACGCTGACGGCGGGAACAGTAGAAAAATCGGATTGACCCGCATCCACATGGAGGAAGATGCCGGCAAACTGATCCATGATCCGGACCGGCCCAACAGCCTGGTTGATTTAAACCGGACCGGCGTCCCGCTTATCGAGATCGTCTCAGAGCCCGACATCCGTTCCCCCGGGGAGGCCGGGGCTTATCTCCGCCGGTTGCGGGCCATTCTCAGGTATCTCGACATCAGCGACGGCAACATGGAAGAAGGGAGTTTCCGATGCGATGCCAATGTTTCGATTCGTCCCGTCGGAAGCGATATTCTTGGAACCCGCGCGGAGATCAAGAACATCAATTCATTCAAGTTTGTGGAAAGCGCCCTTTTTTATGAGATAAAACGACAGATCGCCGTTCTGGAAGGCGGCGGCGCCGTCGTTCAGGAGACCCGGCTCTGGGACAGCAACCGACAGCGCACCGTTTCCATGCGGGGCAAGGAAGAAGCCCATGATTACCGGTATTTCCCGGACCCCGACCTGGTGCCGCTGGTGATCGACAATACGTGGATCGAAGCGGTCCGCCGGACGCTTCCCGAACTGCCCCAGGCGCGCAAAGCCCGTTTTGTCAGCGAGTTCAGTCTGCCCGAACATGATGCCGAAGTCCTGACATCCGCTCGTGAACTGGCCGATTATTACGAAGCGTGCGTCCGGCGGATCAATGCTCCCAAGCTGGTCAGCAACTGGGTCATGGGGCCCCTTCTGGCGCTGATCAATGCCGAAGGAAAATCCATTGCCCACGCGCCGGTGAGTCCCGACCGCATGGCGGAATTGCTTGTACTGGTCGAAAACGGAACCATCAGCGGCAAGATCGCCAAAATCGTTTTTGATGAAATGGTCAACACCGGTGAAAAACCCGAAGCCATCGTGGCCAGGCAGGGACTGGTTCAGGTGACTGATGAAGCGGCCCTTGAAGCGGTCGTGGAACGTGTCCTGGCCGCCTGCCCGTCCGAAGTGAAAAGCTACCGGAGCGGAAAAACCAAATTGATGGGGTTTTTCGTGGGACAGGTCATGCAGGAAACCCGGGGCAAGGCCAACCCGCAGGTCGTCAACACGCTTTTAAAAAACAAGCTGGGTTGAGCAGGCTTGCCCGGCTCTGTTGCTCGTCGGTTGAATACGTGTAGTATGCGTTCTCTTATCGGCTTGCCGTACCGTCGCTTCGACCCCAAAATTTGTAACACTTATTTCTGGACAAATTTTAAGGCGCGAGTGCCCAACTATTGCGGTTTCACCGTACCGAACGCTGTCCGGCATTATAAATTACACCGCCGCCGGCTGCGTAATCCCTTAGAACCGAAGCAGCTTTAAACCGCAGCACGTCCCGTTTGATTTGAATTCCGCGATTGGTCAGATCCCTTACCCATTCCGCGGGCTTTGGACCTTCGTCAAATCCCACGGATTCAGCGTCTTCAGCCCTCGCGCCACAGACCAGCCGACGAATGCCGGCCCATGGGATCGCGCCGAAACACATGGCGCAGGGTTCCGATGACGATACAAGCTCGAAATCCAGTCTCCCGCCGTCGCCGATATCGTATCTGCCGAGGATTTTCTGGGCCATGATGATGGCCGTGATTTCGGCATGCAGTATCGAACAGTTGGCGGTAATCACAAGATTGATGCCGGGGGCCACCAGCGTTCCGGATGCGTCGAACACTGCCGCGCCGAAAGGTCCGCCGCTTTGATGTGTGATGTTACGTCGCGCCAGTTCGATGACCAGTTGCATCCGGTCTTCAGTTGTCGAAAATATCAAGGGGTGATGACGCAGAAACTCTTCGGTCCAGTCGGGAAGCCGGAGGGTGAAGGCGGGAAAGTTCATTCTGGCGGTATCCACGCCGGTTGCGGGGTTAGAATTGACAATCGCCGCCGCTTTCTATCCGGCTGTCGACAAAGGCCGACTGCGACAGGTAGGTTTTGTCGTCGGCGTAGATGTAAAGGCAACTGCCTTCCTTGATGATGTCGATGATCGGTATCGTCGTATCCTCGGGCAGGGCCGGGCATCCCCAGCTCGTGCCGAGATACCCGTACTTGGCGATATTGGCCGGGTTTGCGTAAGGCGCCCCGTGTACAACGATATCGCGTTTTCTTGCCAGATCGTTGATACCCGGTTCGAGACCGTCCAGTCGCAGGGAATACCCGTATTTCCCGAAATAGGTTTCCGCGGT
>Ga0351896_1062_pt1 | contig 31488 bp, 21 predicted proteins | sample BONcelHT113001C3_FD_205821 | JGI IMG/M metagenome (GOLD analysis project Ga0351896, IMG submission 205821) | Enriched cells from coal bed in the Powder River Basin, Montana, United States - BONCAT cells T11 rep1 HSBNCT.T11.300.1.C3 ...
CCCGAATCTCTTCGATATCAAGACCGGTAACTTCCTGTATGAATTGTTCCTCCATCCCTTTTTGAATCAGGATTTTTGCTGTCTCCTGCTTAACACTTTTAATGCCTTCTGCTCTCCCTTCTGCTCTGCCTTTTCTTTCTGCTTCCTGCAATGAGTACTGCTGATCAAATAAAAACTCCTTTCTTAATTCATATCTGATCCTCGCTTCCTCCTCCTCGCTCATTGATATGAGAGTATCCGTTGCTTTTTTAATCGTCGTATTTGCTTCTTCTGCCATCTCTAACTCCTCCCTTGTCTGTGCATTCAGAAAATTCATCCCGTGAATGACGTATAGTACCTCTATCTTGTTCTCTCAATTTATGTATCTTTGGCAGTTCCACCGTGTGTATCTCAATAAGATCGGTCAGTTCACCAGAATGAACAACGTCTTTCAGTCTGGCCTGCCTCAGGTCCTTTGGAAACCATTCGGTATACCCAGCCCACATCCGAGCCCGCTTTGGCTCTTTCTCCTAAATCTTTTTATCACCTGGCTTATCAATCCACCCGGAACAACGCCGCCTTCTTATGCGGCCACTTCACCAGCATATTTTTAACCTGGCTCAAGATCGCTTTATACTCCTGATTACCCACCAAAAGCACCACCGAATGATCCCCCCGAAATATCACTGCCCCTGTATCACCAAGCACATGAACCGCAGCACTGTCCGGTTCGTCAGAGAACCCCACTTCTCCTCTGCAAACCAACTCCCCCAACTCCTGCCTGGTGATACCCACCTCACCAGCATCATCAACAATGATTCGGATCGCATCATGCACCACATCCGGAGCCAGCCTGCCAACTTTCGTATAGGAACCCGCCTGACACCGCTGATCACTCATATACCAGCCCTCCTATCCAACCTGGGACCCGGATATCCTCCACTCACCATATCAGACTCCATATTTGAGTAACAGACATCACAGATAGCAAGCCGGAATCCAGCATCATACCAGGTAGCCTTATTCCCGTCACAGATCTGACACCGCCCCAGATCCTTATATAGCGGCGAGAATGATTCCCGTTGTATCGTTCCAGGAAGCGGCCTTATTGTCTGATGCACCGCAGCCTTTGCCCGATTATAACATTTTGTGCATATCAGTTTCTTGGAATAAAACCGATCCCCCCTCCATCTCTCCTGATAATTCACCCACGTATACCCACAACAGACACACGGACCCGGACCATATTCAGCCTTCATCTTTTTGAAATGATCCGGATTAATCGCCCCAATTGGGATTACATCCAAAACCAACCCCAAATCAGACCTCGCGGAAATCGGAGCAGGTAGCGGATCTTTTAGCCCTTCCGCAACCGTCTTGCGGTTAGTCTCACCGAAAGTTTCACGGAAATTCCCGCACGTTGCAAAATCAGCTGATTCCGGTTCAGTCAAACCCACATCATCATATGGCCCTGCTTCAATACTTTTCGCGGAACTATTCTCCAGAGTTCCAAAGTTTTCCGCATTTGCGCAAGAAGTAGGTAAAGAACCCTCGCTATCACCAGTCACCGGCACCGATCCACCCCCCTCACTCCCATCAGGGACGAGATCCATATCCCCCGGTTGTGATATGCAATCATCACCACCCGAATAACTATCACCGCCATCATCATCACCGGGCTTTGAATCCTCATCACCTGTCAGCAGCCAGCAGTACCCGTCAGCAACCCACCGGTCATAGATGTACGGATCCCAGGAGTACGCCTTCGCACGCCGGTGTGCAGACCCTGATCGCTCATCATCAGTAACCAGCGTCCGGTCACAGACCGACAGAGCCGGACACTTCTCTAAAAGACCCATGTAACTCTTCCCCCTGCTTATCGATCCATGAAGCATCTTGTAAATCACCGAATTCGACTTCATGATCGCCCGTTGCATCTCACTAATCGTAATCTCGCCCTGACCTCGCTCTCTGATTGCCGCAAGTAACGCAGCTTCATTGCGGGTAAGTTTACTCTCCTGCCCGCCAGCCTCACTGTTCAACTGACTATAAAGCCGACAAGCCCGAAGAAAATCCTCAACCTTCGCGATAATGCACCGGGTCGTCCCCTCCATACGCTCCTCTCGCTGATGCTGGTTTAATAACGCATTCGCCCTCACCAGATCAAGCAGCATATCAGGATTCCTCCGGTTCCCACTCGATGAAAACTGAATCCTGTGAGCAAACGGAACAACTACATATGCAGGAGGAAGCGATCTCCACATCTCCTGACAGATCAGATTCTCCCGGCTTACCCCTGAATCACCAGACGGCAAACTCGCAGACTCCTCCAGAATCTTGGCAAGCACCCGCTCATCCTGCTCCTCACTATCATCAATCCAGCACGTCAGCATCCGGTTCCAGACCTGGTCATCACCAGTCCCGTCAACCTTGGCAACCCACCAGATACACCGCTCCGGAATGATGCAGACCTCTCCCTCACGGTCTTTGTTCACCGTCCGATATACAAACGGTTTTTTAAAAGATGTGGTGACACCTTTTAAGATCTCCTGCATCTGATCAGACAGCGAGACATCATCAAGAGCAATCACCGTTCCAGGCTTCAACCCCTTGATGTAAAAGAGTGCCTTGTCAGACATCCGCCCTTCCAGCCTGAGATCTGATGGAACCTGCTGCATCATCGTATCAAAAGAATGACTCTTCCCTTTACCCGAATCTCCGGTAATTGATACGTGCAGACCCTTTGCATTGATCACCTGCCGTGAAGCAAGCGACATGACCAGACATTGAGCAACAACCCGATCGCCAATATGCTCCTGTGCAAATGTATTCAGCATATATTCAAGAGGATCGCCGGTATGAAGGATCTGATCAGCCTCCAGGGAAATATCAGGTGCTACCCTCCGTCTTTTGTCTTTCCCGGTTGTATCGCCCCCGCTCCTGATATTATCAGGTTTCGCCACCGTTGTTCTCTTGATTGTCCGATCCGGTTTACTCTCTTCCCCTGATTTATTCACATAAGCGGCTTGGTTTAGCGCAGCCTCTGCATCAGTCCCGGTGCCGGTTTCTTCCTTTTCTCCCTCTTCCTCACCCTGTCCTCCTCCCTCTCCTTCTCCGTTTCTCTCTCTGTCTCCTATTCCCTCTCTTTCTTCCACTCTCCATTCAGGATTTCGCTCTGCATACTGCGTTTCCGCTCTGCTCCGTCTCCTTCTGATAAGCCGCTCTTCTATCGTTCCGTCAAACCTCTCCCTCAGTTCAGCCCATCGCTGCTCACCTCCCCCACAGGTAGTATGGTGGCATCCGGCAAAGATGGCCCCGTTAGAGAACTGAATCGCATATGCCCCGTCTTTATGAGCGGATGAGAACGGACATTGATCAAGGATAAACAAGTTTCCATCAGCATATGGTTTTTGTTCATACGAAATCCCATGAGACAAGAACCAGTCTCCAAGAACTATTGCAGTTCCACGGCTCCGATCCCGTGATGTCTGCCGGGGAGCATCCTTTTTGAACATACCGGCAAGATGAGTCAGATTGTCCGCAGATACCAGTTCCACTGACTCCGGAACCTTCAAAATCTCTGCTCTTCGATGAGGTCGCGACTCAATGTTGTCTCCTTTTCTCGCAACCGTCCCATAAAGTTTCCAGATTCTGGCCGCGTTATAAACCGCAGTATCAACCTGGCATCCGGAGTCAGAAAAAAGCGTATCCAAACTCTCAAGACATTGTTTTATCAGATCCCGGGATGCCTGGTCGTTTGGAAGATCAATACGATACAGCAGATGAGCCCCGTTACCAGAGTCAGCATAAACCGGACAAGGCCAGCCAAGTTCTGACAGGTAAGCAGCGATCCGGGCCGCTTTTTCAAGGGCTGCGGTATGTTCCTGATCAGAAGATGATACCCCGGAAGGTCTTTTCGGGTCGATATCAACCGGAAGCCACTGACGTGATATAATGTCTGCATCACCAGTTGTTGCATCTTTTTTCCCAAGCCTTTTTTCTATCCGGTTTGCACGCCTGGCAAGAAGATCCGGGTTTACCGGATTGAGGGTAACATAAATCCCTGCACATTCACCACCCGCGTCAAGTGACCTGACCGCCCGGCTGAGTTTCTCATAATTGTTGAAGTATCCACTTGCAATCCCGAACTTTCCAACAGCTCTGACCTCAACCGTCTGATCCCCGGAAAAGAGAACTGAACATGCGGTATCAACTCCGATTTCATCCCTGTTCCCACCTGCTCTATCACACTCCTTATCTTCTGCCATGTGATCTACTCCTTCCTTCCTGCATATGAGGGAATTTTACCGGATAACCAAAGAACCGGCCATCGGTAGAACCAGTGCCGGTAGGGCCATGACCCAGAGATCCCTGAGCAGAATGATCGTTCCTGGGATATCAGTACCCTGGTGATAAATGCCCGGAATAACCATAAAAGGCTTGCATTACTAATACAGGGGCACAAGAGCCGGTAGAAAACCGCCATAACCGGTTTAGAAATAGACATTATGCTGCTCCTCCCAGTCACGGTAAAACTCCCGGTTGATGAGTGCACATACATAATAGGTGCCTTCATCACCGTGAACCGGAAGACAGGCATTGCACTGCAGACCTCTGCAATACATAATGTGGGGGGCTGAAGAGATGAATGGGCAGATTCGCCGTTTCATCCCAGAACATGGGTCATCAGAGGTCATGTTCACCTTCGGATGGCTGAACAATCCAGACCCTGACCTTGGTATTATGTTTTGTCGGGCTCCAGGCCTCAAAGATATCATTCATAAAATTTGTGATAATGTTACGCTGATACCGGGGTGACAACGATGATAGTGCCGGATACTGGCTGGGATGAGCATTGATCTCATCAAATAAGTGTGTCCTCGTGATATACTGGGAGTTATGTTTTTGCACCGCTAAAAGTGCTTTTTGAAACTCGGTATATCGGATAAGCGTCGTTGATCCACGATTTGACAGATATGAACTGATTGCATTTCTCGCTCCCCGTGCAGACAGTGATGAGAGGATAGGGTAGGTAAGGGGATGAGCGGAAATCTCGGCTAAAATTTCATTTCGATCCGGATTGGTAAGCTGGTTATCAGATATAACTGCCAGAGCATTCTGAAACTCTTCCTGCTGCCTGAAGGCTCTCTGGACACTTCGGTTCACGCGACACTGTCCATGATCAACCTGCTTCATGCTCCCTCCTGGATTCTTACATCAGGATGCGAAGAGAGTTCATCGGCATTTCCCGGGGGATCTTGTATGAAAGACTGACGAATACTGATAATCAAACCGGATGCCTTCTTTCCTGCAAGAAAATCCTGGTAACGCGCAGCGGTAATTGCCTGAATATACTCTGAATCTGCGATTTTGTGGAATTGAATCGCGTCAGTATCATAATGAGGGATCGGGTATTTATTCTTCATAAAAAAACCCGTATGGTGAGAACCGAAACGTTAAACCATCACCTGATACAAATATGACATTTACCCCCGCTTGACTTCGCGGTCCGCCAAGATTGTGAAGGTTTAGGCGGGGTTTATCTATTTTTGTGCAGATCACAGCTTCACTCCCTGTGATGAGGGTTACCTCTGCTGATAGTCGATATGTACCGAATCCGGGGATTCTGCTTATTTTTTGATAGTTGTTCAGATCACCCGGACCGATGGTCAGGGTTTTTTTAGACGATATCATGGTATTGCTCGCGGGACTGGCCCGCACGTATCTATCGGAGACTAATTATAAAAGGGTTTGTGAATTGGGGTTCAATTTATAGGGTAAATGTTGCCGCTAAGTATTTAGTGTAATAATTTTTTTCAGGTGGTGATTTTTTTTGATAATTGTTGTATGTTTCATCGAATCAGCTTTCGGGCCAGCTTGAAAAGAACATAAAAATGTCTTCCATCATCACGGTACATCTATTGCGGCTCTGTTTCATCTGTAAAACCGCCTCTCTCTATGTGATGGGTTAGCGATTATTACTCCCGGATTGTTGGATCTGGTAGTAATTCTGCAGCCCTGATGCGCATGCTGTATCAGATATTCTGCGTATCCTGTATCTTTCCATCTGCATCTGTTGTGACCAGAGGATCCGGGCTGATTTCAATCAATGTCTGGTTGTATGCCTTGGCACGGGCCAGTTCCTGCTCAACTTTTATCCTCCAGCTCATATCTCTGGCAGCAGCAAAAACCCCCTGTACCTCCCCGTGTTCATCCCGGTATACGACCGCATTATATAATACGCAGGTGGTGTGCCCGTCTTTATGCCGCATCTTAAGTGGATAATCCCTGACCATTCCCTCCGAGAACACTTGTTCATATCCTTTTTCTGCATTGTGCGGTTCAGTGAAATATGAACTGAAACTGGTCCCGATGAGATGGTCACGTGAATACCCGGTTGCAACCTCAGTAGCCTGGTTCACATCCTGTATCTTTCCATCTGCACCTATGGTGACCAGAGGGTCGGGACTGATTTCAATTAAGTTCCGATTATAGGCATAGGCCTGGGCAAGTTGCTCCTCTGCTTTCAGTCTCTCTGATATATCTCTTGCAATCGTTGACAAAAGTGGTTTTTGCCCAGGCAATATCTTATGTGACAGAATAACCACAGATACCGGGATATACCTTCCATTTGATGCTTCTAAAACCGAATCGCCCATCCAGAAATCCTGATTCACAGCAGTTCTCCGCCCGTTAAGAATAAATTCCCGGTATTTCGGGTGGGTATAGGGGAAGATGTTCAGTGTTGTAATGTCTGTATCATCAGATATCCCCAGAATTTTTCTACCGGCTTTGTTCAAATATCTTAAATTTCCCTCTGGATCTCCCATCGTAATGAGATCAGGGGTAGAGTCAATGATAGAGATGAGTTGTTGTTGTTCAAGTTCAGCGATGATCTTCGCAGTGACATCCTTTCCTACTCCTCGAAATCCCTGAAATGATCCGTCAAGTCCGAAGATAGGAACTCCTGCAACTTCTATCCATGCATAATTCCCATCCTTTCGGAGTACCTGGATCCTGATTGCATCAAATGGGATTTTCTGTTCCCTGGATTTGTGAAGTTGCTCTTTTATCTGCTTATGTTCATCTGTTGGTATATAATTCAGGATGACGGTTCCGATAATCTGGTCTGGATCGTATCCAAGCAACGAACTGGTCCGGTCATTTACAAAGACAAGCTCCTTATCTGCATTTATCTCCCAAACGATATCGCTTGTTGATTCGGTAAGATTTCGATAGAGTTCTTCTCTTTTGTGTAATTCCTTTTCAAGGGCACGGCGGTCATCTATCTCACGCCTGAGCTGACTTGCAACGCTGCGCAGTTCTTCTGTCTTCTCATGAAGAAGTTTCTCGACACCTGACTGATAGATCTCGATCTGACTTTCTTTGAGTTTTCGATCTGATATATCCAATCCAAATCCATGATATCCAATTTTTCCCCCTTCGTATTCATGATAATAAAAGACCCATTCCTGCCATCGTACTGAGCCATCTTCTAATACAACACTGATATTGTGTTTTACTGAAACCTTATCGCGGAGTTCAAGGATAGATTTATGGATCATCTCTAAATCCTGAGAAGAAATGAGGGGGATGCCTGTGGTGCCGATAATATGTTCAGCAGGTTTTTTGCAGTATTCGCAGAATGCAGAGTTTATATTGATTACCCTCCAGTCAGGGGAGAGTTCTATATACAATTCCTGCATATCCTGGAGAAGAGATGTGTAGCTGAATCGCAGGCGATAATATTCTCGGAATTGTTCCCTGCTTTGAGCAATTTTGGAACAGAGGAATGCAACACCGGCAGATCCATCATCAAAGATACATGGTACAAGGTTTACACGAACTGAACACTCCTGTAATTGTAACTCCTCTATAGATATATGGCTGACTGAACCATTTAGGACATTGCGGATCTGCCCCTGTAAATCAGAAGTGAATGGGGAAGATTCCTGTTCGTCTATGATGTACCTACCTGATAAATGCTCTTCAGGTATCCCGAAGAATTCTTCCACACACCCCTGAAGGTTTCTGATACAGAGTGAATTGTCAATCCCTAGTATGCAGTCTTCAGATAGGAGTGATAAAGACTGAAATGGTATTTTGTTAGAGATTTGATATATTTTTATATTTCCGTACGTATGGAGTTCGAGTCTTCCCTGCATATGGAGTATTGATAGATATTTTGCTACCAGGTTTCTATTCATATCCAGTTCTTTTGCGATCTCCTGAATACTTGCACCCTTAGGGTGCTCTTGAAGAAATCTGATGAGGGTTGGAATCGGACTGAGTTCGATATCCCGAGATTTCATATGCTATATTGGGTTTTAATATATTAAGTCCCCTCTATTGCATGGCACTTACGCTTCACTTCATAATATTTATCTGTTACAAATCGCTACACTCAATACCGCATGGGGGTATGCCGTGCAATTATGGGAGTTTGATTTGAGAGAATATACCTGGTGAGATCAATGGAGAACATTAATACAATTACCCGATTAGACCTTTCTAATGAAGAGATAGCCGCCCTCAGTGAGGATGAAATGAAGGTGTTCATTGCAACACTGCAGTATGAACGAGCTCAGTTTGTTCAGGATATTCGCTCAATATCTACTGCCTGCAAGGAGGGAGATCTCCATGCTCAGATGGACGCCAGCGAGTACCACTCTGATCTTCGGTCTGCTGGAGACGCGGTGAATGATCTCATTTCATATTTTTCCTCCTTGCAGATCGAGAATGAGAAATTGAAAAACCAGTCAGCCTGGTATGAATCAATTCTTGATGCTTTTCCATTCCCTGTTTCAGTGACTGATCTGAATATGAATTGGACATTCCTCAATCCTGCCACTGCAAAGATGGCAAATGTTGATAAGAAACAGGCAGTAGGGACCCAGTGTAACCGGTGGAATGCAAATATCTGCCGGACAAAAGACTGTGGTATTGAATCTCTCCGTGCGGGTAAGAAAGAAACGTTCTTCGAACAGGATGGAGGACATTTCAAGGTTGATGTCGGGTATGTGAAGGATGCATCCGGTAAAGATATTGGTCATGTGGAAGTAATTCAGGATATCACTGCTATTGTCAAGATGCAAAAAGAGATGGAGAATAAAGCAGCATGGTATGAATCAATTCTTGACTCAGTCCCATTCCCTATATCAGTTACTGATATGAATATGAACTGGACTTTTTTTAACCGTTCTGTAGAGATGGCTTCAGGAGTTACCAGAAAAGAAGGGGTGGGAAAGCCATGCTCTACCTGGAACACTCATATTTGTAAGACTGACAAATGCACCATGCATCTCTTCCAGAAAGGGATCAATAATACCCTGTTTGAACAGGATGGAAGACAATACCGGATCGAATGTGCATACGTAACCGATGCAAGTGGTAATAAGACCGGGATGATGGAGATTCTCATCGACATTACCGGAATGCAAAAAATACTCCAGTATCTTGATCAGTCAATCAGTCTCGTCTCTGATGATCTGGGGAAAATTGCTGCAGGTAATACTGCCTTTACCACCCGGGTTCTTGAGGCTGATGATGATACCCGGGAAGTTCGTGAAAAGTTAGTAATCATATCAGATTCTGTGGAGTTAGTGCGTTGTGCAATTGAGAGTCTGGTGTCAGATGCAAATCTCCTCTCAACTGCAGCGGTTGAAGGAAAACTTGAAACCCGTGCTGATGCATCAAAACATCAGGGGGATTTCCGTAAGATCGTAGAGGGCGTGAATGATACGCTTGACTCAGTTATCAACCCGCTCAATATCGCTGCAAACTACGTTGACCGGATAAGTAAAGGGGATATCCCAACGAAGATCACCGACACATATAATGGTGATTTTAATGTCATCAAAAATAACCTCAATACCTGTATTGATGCGGTTAACCTCCTGGTCAGTGACGCGGGAATGCTTGCAAAGGCAGCCGTTGAAGGAAAACTTGACACCCGGGCAGATGATACCAAACACCAGGGAGATTTCCGGGTTGTCGTCAAAGGCGTGAATGATACGCTTGACTCTGTTATCGGGCCGCTCAATGTCGCCGCTGAATATGTAGACCGGATCTCTAAAGGAGACATCCCTCCAAAAATCACTGACACATACAACGGGGACTTCAATGAGATCAAAAATAATCTCAATACGTGTATCGATGCAGTAAACCTCCTGGTTGGTGACGCAGGTATGCTGGCAAAGGCGGCAGTTGAAGGAAAACTGAAGACTCGTGCCGACGCTTCCAAGCACCAGGGAGACTTCCGCAAGATCGTAGAAGGCGTGAATGATACGCTTGACTCAGTTATCAACCCGCTCAATATCGCAGCAAACTACGTTGACCGGATCTCTAAAGGAGACATCCCTCCGAGGATCACTGATACATACAACGGGGACTTCAATGAGATCAAGAATAACCTCAATACGTGTATCGATGCAGTAAACCTCCTGGTTGGTGACGCAGGTATGCTGGCAAAGGCGGCAGTTGAAGGAAAACTGAAGACTCGTGCCGACGCTTCCAAGCACCAGGGAGACTTCCGCAAGATTGTAGAAGGCGTGAATGATACGCTAGACTCTGTTATCAACCCGCTTAATGATATGACAAATGTTCTCAAGCGGATGACTGTCAATGATTACACCCGGAAGCTGGAACAAACCTATCAGGGTGACTTTGCAAGTGTTGCTGCTGATCTCAATATGGTTATGAACAGAGTGAACCATATCGCAGACTCCATTGTCAGGATTGGTGAAGGAGACTTATCAGAACTGGATGAATACCGGACAATTGGAAAACGATCAGATGAAGATAAGGTCATACCTGGATTTATCCAGGCGCTTGGGATGCTGAAAGCATTGCAGGATGAGTTATTGCGACTCACTCAGGCTTCACAGGCCGGAGAACTATCTGAACGGGGCAGACCTGAACAGTTCAAAGGGGCTTATGCTGATGTCATCAAGGGGACGAACAAGATGCTTGATGAAATCCTCCTCCCTATCGGTGAAGGAAACCGGATATTAGAGCAGATTAGGGGAGGAAACCTCAGGGAGAGAGTTGAGATCGTCTGTCACGGTGATCATGAGAAGATGAAAGATGCCATCAACGGGGTCCATGCATGGCTGACTGAACTCATCCAGTACGTTACCAGCGTTGCAAATGGGGATATGACTGCTGATATGGGGAAAGCATCAGATAAAGACCAGATTCATGAGCACCTCATCAGATTGAGAGAAAATATCAAAGCGTTGGTATCTGATGCCAACCTCCTCGCAAAGGCTGCCGTTGAAGGAAAACTTGAGACCCGTGCTGATGCATCCAAACACCTGGGAGACTTCCGTAAGATCGTTCTTGGAGTGAACGATACCCTTGACAGTGTCATCGTCCCGGTTAAAGAAGCACTCCGTGTTTCAAAGGAGTACTCAAATTACCAGTTCAAGGCCAGAGTAGACCCCTCACTCAAGGTTGCCGGGGACTGGATTGAGTTTAAAAATGTTCTTGATGATATCGGGATACAGATCAGTGCTGCAGTAGGTATCATCAACAGTCAGGTGCTGAACCTTGCCTCAAATGCTGAAGAAGCAACCGCCAGTATCGAAGAGGTTTCTGCCGGTGCCCAGCAGATCGCAAAGAATGCGGGAGGAGTCAGTGACAATGCAGAGCGGGGGAACGAGGGAATTGTCCAGGTACTGAAAGCTATGGAAGATCTTACCATCACGGTCAGTGAAGTCTCACAGCGGGCAGAACAGGTGTCAGTCACCGCTACCCAGGCAAATGAGTTCTCAAAGATGGGTATCGATCTTGCGAGACGATCAGAAACCTCCATGACCGAGATTACCAGATCTTCAACTGAAGTAGATCAGATCGTCAAAGACATTAACCAACAGATGGAAGAGATCGGAAAAATTGTCAGATTGATCTCTGATATTGCAAATCAGACAAACCTCCTTGCTCTCAATGCCGCCATTGAAGCAGCCCGGGCTGGGGAAGCAGGAAGAGGATTTGCCGTGGTTGCTGCAGAGGTAAAGTCACTTGCTCAGGACTCCCGCCAGTCTGCGGAAAATATTGCTGATATGATCTCTACTCTGCAGGATAAGGCAAAGAAGGCAACCATCGCCATGGCTATGGCCGGAGAAAAGGTTGAGGAAGGAAGTAAATCCCTTACCGAAACACTTGGGGCGTTTAACAAGATTGCCAGTTCAATTGAGGATATCACCCGGAATGCAATGGATGTTGCTTCTGCCTCTGAAGAGCAGGCTGCTTCAGTTGAGGAAGTGACTGCAAGCATCAATGAAGTCTCTGTCCTCATTGTCAACACCTCAACAGAGGCTGGAAATGCAGCGGCAGCGACTCAAGAGGCATCCGCTTCTATTGAACAGATAAGCAGGATCGTCACTAATGTGAGTGGTGCAGTAGACTCCGTCTCTTCTGAGATGGCCAAGTTCGTCATATGAGGTAAATCATGGAAGAAACAGTGCAGGTTCAATCCCATAGTACCGCAGATTCAGCAGTTGATGAAGTGCAGGTGGTAGAGTTCATCCTCGGTGAGGATAAATTTGCCATCAACCTCTTTGATGTACGGGAGATCGTGGAATCGTTCCGAATAACCCCTCTCCCTCATGCTGCAGCTCATGTGAAAGGGATCATCGATCTCAGGGGAGAGATAACCACGGTTATTGATCTGAAATCGGTTCTGCGAATTACCCAGAAAAATTCAACCGGTTTGGTTGATTCACGGTTTATTGTGCTTGACGACAGGGTCACTCATGTCAAGACTGGTATCCTTGTTGATGATGTCACCTCTGTTCTGACCGTCCCGATATCAGACATTGATCAGACCTCTCATAGTGACGATAATACGTTCATTCTGGGGATCATCAAGAAGGCATCAGCTGATCGGGATGATACCAGAAAAGAACTCCTCATCTGGCTGGATATCAAAGAACTCCTCAAAGGAAGTGTGGAATCAGCATAGAAAAAACCCTTTCCACATGCACTGACTATCATGATGAGAGAGTGCCTGGGGATTATATCCATTTCCAAAGGCCTTTGTGTGATGAACTCAATGGTTTAAACGAAAGCCGATGCTTAAAATTCCCGGTCGTTTTCTTATTAGTATCATGACCTGTTCTTATCATTACTCTGAATCATGAATGCCATTACCCACATTGTATTCCGCTATTGGATTTCAAAACATTTAAATATTAGACTCCCTCAAATTTTAACCATGCGATCGTGGATGCGAACCTTTTTTTGCATGATACAACCGTTGGTTCTCATCTTACACTATCTCACCACTCTGATATCAGGGCCCGATCCCCTATGAATCTGAAAGCCTGCTCTCTATCATCAAAACCTTTTTCACTTCTCATTGTGGATGACGAACCAGATGTACTCTCGGTAACTCAGGAATACCTGAAAACCTGTTTTTCATTCCATGTTGAAATGGCCGGCTCTGGAGCCTGTGCTCTGTCGATGATGAGAGAAACGCAGTATGATGCCATAATTGCAGATTACGAGATGGAGGAAATGAGTGGATTAGATCTCCTGAAAACGGTAAGGGCAAAAGGAGATGACATTCCTTTTATTATCTTCACCGGTAAGGGACGGGAAGAAGTAGTCATCGCAGCGTATGAGAGCGGAGCTGACGGATATGTTCAGAAAGGATTGGACGTCCGTTCACAGTTTACTGAACTGGCTCATAAAGTATATACGGTTATTCTGAAGAAACAAGCAGAACATACCCTTGTTGCCACCTATAAACAACTCAAAGATGCCCACCGGCTTGCACATATTGGAATATGGGACTGGGATTTTTCCAGAGATATCATAACCTGGTCTGAAGAACTTTATCTGATTAATGGCTGGGATCCAGATGAACCTGCCCCTCCCTATGCTCACCTGTCGCACCTGTATACTCCAGAGAGCTGGCAGGTATTGCAGGCAGCAGTGACTCATACTCTCAGTACTGGCGAACCATATGACCTTAAGCTGCAGATCATACGCCCTGATGGAACCATGATTTGGACTCGTGCATTTGGAGAACCCACGTATACCAAGACCGGTGAAATGGCCGGACTGCATGGAATGGTCCAGGATATAACTGATTGGACACGGACAGAGGAAGCTCTGCGACAGAGCGAGGAAAAATACCGGCTTATCGCAGATAATACCGCTGATCATATCTGGATCTTTGATATGGACCTGAACCTTACCTATTCCAGCCCGTCAGTTGTGAGGATGAAAGGATTCACGGTTGAAGAGACCCTTTCCCATTCACTCCATGAGATAATGACCCCGGCATCGGTTGAATCTGTCCTGAAACGTTTTGAAAAAGAGATGGCATTGGAACTATCCGGTGGTGCTGATCCGGATCGCATAGTCTCATTTGAGACAGAAGAATACTGCAAAGATGGATCAACTATCCTTGTTGAGAATAAGGCAACACTGCTCCGGGATGCCGAAGGAAAACCAGTCGGGATTCTTGGCGTTTCACGAGATATAACCGAGCGAAAGCAGGCTGATTACGCCCTTCAGGTGAGTGAAGAACGGTTTCGTCAACTCTTTAATAATGCATCAGACGCGATTTTTCTCCACGAGGTACGTGATGATGGGAAGCCAGGAGTGTTTATTGAGGTAAACGATGCAGCATGCCACAAACTCGGGTATACTCGTGAAGAACTCATGAACATGGAGGTATCAGATATCAATACACCCGAGAGTAATGAGATGATCCCTGAAATCATGCCGGCCCTGTTTGATAAATTACATGTCACGTTCGAGTGTTCTCATCAGAAAAAAGACGGAGAGGTTATACCGGTTGAGGTCGCCACCCATCTTTTTCATCTCAACAATCAAAACGTTATACTTTCTATCTGTCGTGATATATCTGAACGAAAATCTGCAGAAGAGGCACTTACCCGGTCTGAACGCCAACTTGCTGATATCATTGATTTCCTGCCTGATGCTACGTTTGTTGTTGATAAAACCGGTACAATCATTGCCTGGAACCGGGCAATCGAAAAAATGACCGGGGTTTTGGCATCTGATATGCTTGGGAAGAATAACTACGAATATGCTCTCCCCTTTTATGGGGAGCGGCGGCCTATCCTTATAGATCTGGCAATGCAGTGTGATACACAGTTTCCAAGAAAATATTCCGAATTTAAAAGAGATGGGCAACAGGTCAAATCAGAATCAATAATTGCAAATTTCAGGGGTGAAGATGTTACCTTGTGGAGTATTGCAACCCCTTTGTATGATCAGTCCGGTAGGCTCATCGGATCCATTGAATCAATCAGGGATGTCTCCGAACGGAAAAAAACTGATGATGCATTACATGAAGCATTAGACACACTAAAAACAGTGATGGACAGTCTTGAGGCATTTGTGTATGTATGTGACATGCAGACCTACGAAATCCTGTTTATTAATCGATTTGGTCGGGCCATTTGTGGTGAGGTTATTGGAGAGAAATGCTACCGTTCACTTCAGAAGAATCAGGATGGTCCCTGCTTATTTTGTACAAACGAAAAGATTGTTGATGAATATGGGAATCCTAATGGCGGATATGTCTGGGAATTTCAAAACACCATAACAAAACGGTGGTATCAGTGTCATGACCGTGCAATCCGGTGGATTGATGGCAGGATTGTACGACTGGAGATTTCTACTGATATCACCAAACAAAAACTTGCAGAACATGCTCTCAAACAGGCAAACCGGCAGTTGAACTTATTATCAGAGATTACCAGGCACGATATTCTTAATACCGTCAATGCCATGCAGTTGCTTGCGAATCTGGTGGAAATGAAGGTTGATATAACGCCGGCAGCAAAGGATTTCGAAAACCTTGAAACTGCAATATCGGTGATCCAGTCACAGATAGAATTCACCCGGGTGTATCAGGACCTTGGTTCTCATAATCCGCAATGGATAAGCCTTCACAATATTCTTACATCGTTACCAGTTCCTCAGGGCATCAGGCTGATTAATAATTCAGCTGATATTGAGATCTTTTCTGATCCTTTGTTAAACAAAGTCTTTGAGAACTTACTTGACAACTCAATCAGACACGGAAAAACGGTCTCCACAATTACCATCTCAAGTAAACCTGGTCAACATGATATGACAATTATCTTTGAAGATGATGGTGCCGGAATCCCTGCGGCAGAAAAAGAGGTAATTTTTGAGCGGGGATATGGAAAAAATACTGGTTTTGGTCTGTTTTTTATCCGGGAAATTCTCTCAATTACCGGAATTATAATTTCAGAGACTGGCCTGGAAGGTATCGGCGTTAGGTTTGAAATTTCTCTTCCTAAAGAGATGTGGAGATACCGGACAGACCATTAACCATAGGATTATTATGACCCGAATACTCTATGTCGATGATGAAACCCTATACCGCGATGCATCAAAACAATTTCTTCAGCTAGCCGGCTATACCATCGAAGATGTTTCATCAGGAAGAGAGGCTCTTGATTCCCTATATCATACTCATTATGATGCTATTGTTTCTGATTACTATATGCCAGGAATGACGGGCATTGAGTTCCTGAAAATTGTTCGTGCAGAGATAGGAGATATCCCGTTCATTTTATTCACCGGTAAGGGTCGGGAAGAAGTTGTAATTGAAGCAATAGAGAACGGTGCTGATTTTTATGTCCAAAAGGGTGGAAATCCGGCACCCTTGTTTGCAGATCTCACTCATAAAATTACCCTTGCCATCAATCGAAGAGAGTCAGATATAGTATTTCGAAAAAATGAAGAGCGTTTGAGGAAAGCAGAGGAGATCGGAAAAACCGGGTGCTGGGAATATGTTCCTGGAACCAGAAAGATCTGGGGGTCAAAGGAGGCATTGCGGATATTTGGTCTTCATCAGCCTCCCGGAGAGGTGTCACTTGATATCATTGAGACATGCATCCTGGATAAAGAGCGGGTCTATCAGGCTCTGCATAATCTTATTGACCATGAATACGAGTATAATCTTGAATTTTCTATCCTTCCGGTTGATGGTTCATCACAAAAGGTAATCTTTTCTGTTGCCCACCTGGAAAATACCTCTTCTGAATCAGTGAAACGAATTTTTGGTATCATTCAGGATGTTACCGAAAAGAAGGATCTGGAATGGAAACTATCACAAAAAAATGCTGACCTTTCTGCTGCGTTAGAAGAAATTACCGCTACTGAAGAGGAATTAAAACAACAACTGGAAGAAATTCGTTCTGCCCATCAGGATCTCATAGAAAGTGAACGAAAATATCGCAAGTTGTTTGAAGAAAATAGTGTTGGTATAGCACTGCATGAGATTATATGTGATGAATCCGGAGCCCCCTGTGATTACCGGTTTATCGATCTAAACCCCGCTTTTGAACAATTAACCGGGCTGTCTGCACATGATGTCATAGGAAGAACGGTTCTTGAAGTGCTACCTGGAACCGAGTCATATTGGATTGAGAGCTATGGCAGGGTTGCATGCTCTGGAAAATCTTTTCACGGTGAACAATTTAGCCGGGAACTGAATAAATCTTTCGAGGTTACTGCCTATGCACCTTCACCCGGCCAGTTTGTAACGATAATTCAGGATATCACAAAAAGAAAAGAGAGTGAAGTTCGCCTTATTGAATTAAATGCATACCTTGAAAATCTTATCAGCCATGCAAATGTTCCGATCATTGTATGGGATTCAGATCTTAAGATTACCCGGATTAATCGGTCTTTTGAACGCCTTATCGGGTTATCGTCAGGTGATGTCACCGGCCGTCCCCTCTCAATCCTCTTCCCCTACGACCGTGTTGATCAGTGTATGCGTCTTATTCGTACAACCCATACCGGAGTGCAATGGGAAACAGTTGAGATACCAATATCACACTGGGATGGTTCGGTCCGAATTGTCATCTGGAACTCAGCAACCATTTATTCCGCTGATGGAAAGACTCCAATTGCAACGATCGCTCAGGGCCGCGATATTACCGATGAGAAACTCCTTGAGAAGGAAAAAGCAAAGGCTATGGTTCAGATCCAGGGAAATATTGCACAGCTGGCAATTCTGAACGATGGTATTCGAAACCCGCTTACCATAATTTCAATGTATGCAGACATGATCGGAGATCAAAAAGTCACTCAAGGCATCCTTGATGAAGTGACAAAGGTCGATGAGATGATAAGGAATCTGGATCTACAATGGGTTAACTCAACAAAGATCCTGGATCACTTACGCAGACAAAATCTTATTGCTGCAGATTTTTCCCCTTCGATCTCTTCTTGTGTAGATGATACCAGTTGTCTGCAGGATACCTGCCCTGGTTTTCTCTCTCATCAAAAAACCATCCAGGGTCAGTATATTGAAGAGATCCAGGCCCAGCTCTATACCATTCTTGATAGTATTGATGCCCAGGTGTATGTAATAGATATGGAGACGCACGCTATACTATATATCAATGAAAAGGGACGTGCCCAGTTTGGAAATGTCCTTGGACAAAAGTGCTATACTCATATTCATGATATGCAAAGCGATCCCTGTCCATTCTGTACCAATCATCTGTTGGTTGATGAGCATGGCCCTACCGGAGTATACCGGTGGGAATTTCACAATCAACGGACGGGAACATGGTTAGACTGCCGGGACCGGGCAATTCGGTGGACAGACGGCAGAATAGTCAGACTTGAGATAGCAACTAATATTACTGACCGGAAACAGGCAGAAGAAGCTCTTACCCGGGAAGGGCAGAGACTGGAGAACATCATTGAAGGAACCCGTGCCGGGACCTGGGAGTGGAATGTCCAGACCGGAGAAACCGTCTTCAATGAACGCTGGGTTGGGATGGTTGGGTATACCCTTGATGAGTTATCCCCCGTCAATATCAGAACATGGGAGATCCTTGTTCATCCTGATGATTTACCGCTCGCAAAAGAGCTTTTGAAGCAGCACATTTCCGGTGATAAACCATATTATGACTGCGAACTCCGGATGAAGCACAAAGATGGGCACTGGGTCTGGGTCCATGACCGGGGAAGGGTTTTAACCCGGACAGCGGACGGAAAGCCATTGGTGATGTTTGGTACCCACACTGATATTACTGACCGGAAACGAGCTGAAGAGGAGTTGTATAAAAAAGCCGAAGATCTTCATGCAGCCTATGAAGAGATATCTGCAACAGATGAAGAATTACGACAAAATCTGGATGATATTCGAAGGAGTGAACAGGCTCTGCATGAGAGCGAAGAAAAATATCGGACCGTTTTTGAGAATACCGGCACTGCGACAGTGGTTCTTGAAGAAAACGGTATAATCAGCCTTGCAAACAACCGGTTCATACAGATGAGTGGCTTTTCTAAAGGCGATATTGAAGGAAAGAAGAAATGGGTTGATTTTGTTATCCCTGAGGATTTGCAGCGAATGAAGATTCAAAACCAGCTCAGGATGCAGAATGAGGCAAAAGCACTCTCACATTATGAATTTCGATTTGTCACAAAAACCAGTGATGTCTGTGATATCTCTCTTACTATCGGTGTTGTGCCGGGGACGAAGAAAAGTATTGCTTCGCTGATGGACATTACCGAATGGAAACGATCTGAAGGGGAGTTGCATAAAAAAGCTGAAGATCTTCATGCAGCCTATGAAGAGATGTCTACAAAAGAAGAGGAATTACGGCAAAATCTGGATGATCTTCGAAGGAGTGAGCAGGCCCTGCATGAGAGCGAGAAGAAGTACCGCTCTGTGATTGAAAATATCCAGGACACCTATTACCGGTCAGACTGTAAAGGAAACCTCATTCTGGTTAGTCCAAGTGGTGCCGCCCTTCTTGGGTATGATTCTGTGGATGATATTCTCGGCAAACCGATTGCACAATCTCTCTACCACAATTCTGAAGATAGGATGGCATTTCTTTCAAAATTGGATTCTACCGGTTCTGTCAGGGACTATGAAACTCAGCTGCAGAAAAAGGATGGCACACCGATTTTTGTTTCAACAACGAGCCATTATGTCTATGATGAACACGGCATGGTTGCAGGTGTTGAAGGGATTATACGCGACATTACTGACCTGAAATCAGTAGAATACTTACTCCTTGAGAGTGAACGGGTTAATGCGACCATGATTGGGAACATACCTGGGTTTGTGTACCGCTGTGCTAATGATACGAATCGTACGATGGAATTTATCAGCGATGGGTGCCTGGCGATAACAGGCTTTACTCCAGAGGATCTCATTCATAATAAATCGCTGGCCTACAGCGATCTCGTGCATCCTGATTTCCTAAAGTCCCTTAAAGATGTCATTGTGGGATTTCTGGAGAAGAAGAAGGTCTTTGAGGTGGAGTATCCGCTCATTACAAAAACCGGAGAGATTCGCCGGGTATGCGAACGGGGACGGGGAATTTTTTCTCCAGATGGCCGTTTGCTCTATCTTGAAGGATTTATCTCCGATGTAACCAGGTACAGACCTGAAGAGAAGGCATCAGGTGATAATGATGAGTAGTGGTCAGTTTTATACAGCTACCAGAAATAGTCTGGATTGTAATTCAGAATAGAAGGGGGTAAAAAGTGAGTAAGACCGGTTTTTCATCTATATCATATGCTTAATTTCATCTTCAGAAAACCCGGTCAGGTTTGACATTTCAGCAATGGACATCCCTGCTTTCTTCATACGACGAAACATTTCCCTTGCCAACTCAACTCTACCTTCAACTCTCCCTTCAGCTTTGTATTCTGCGATCCACCGGTCTACTTTCTCAGATAACACAGGTCCCTCCACAAAATGGATTTGGTATATCTATATCTTCATCCTTCTTTAAACTTTTTTCGAAAAACAATGAAAAATCCCTGCGTAACGGTTATAGGGAAGGTAAATCTCCATGCTTAATTGAGATTGGTTCGCCTCAAAGAGCCTTGCCCTGATGTTAGGTTGTTCATTGAGGTTTCGGTGATATAAATCAGTTCCAGAATAACACCTGGTGGTAGTTTTTTTCTGTACCTCAAAAAAACTTGGATTATAATTCAGAATAGAAGGGGGTAAAAAGTGAGTAAGACCGGTTTTTCATCTACATCATATGCTTAATTTCATCTTCAGAAAACCCGGTCAGGTTTGACATATCAGCAATGGACATCCCTGCTTTCTTCATACGATGAAACATTTCCCTTGCCAACTCAACTCTCCCTTCAGCTATCCCTTCAACTCTGCCTTCAGCTTTGTATTCTGCGATCCACCGGTCTACTTTCTCAGATAACACAGGTCCCTCCACAAAATGGATTTGGTATATCTATATCTTCATCCTTCTTTAAACTTTTTTCGAAAAACAATGAAAAATCCCTGCGTAACGGTTCAAGGGAAGGTAAATCTCCCTGTTCAATTGAGATTGGTTCACCTCAAAGAGCCTTGCCCTGATGTTAGGTTGTTCATTGAGGTTTTGGTGTTATAAATCAGTTCCAGAATAGCACCTGGTGGTAGTTTTTTTCTGTACCTCAAAAAAATCTGGATTGTAATTCAGAATAGAAGGGGGTAAAAAGTGAGTAAGACCGGTTTTTCATCTATATCATATGCTTAATTTCATCTTCAGAAAACCCGGTCAGGTTTGACATTTCAGCAATGGACATCCCTGCTTTCTTCATACGACGAAACATTTCCCTTGCCAACTCAACTCTACCCTCAACTCTACCCTCAACTCTCCCTTCAACTCTCCCTTCAGCTTTGTATTCTGCGATCCACCGGTCTACTTTCTCAGATAACATGGTCCCTCCACAAAATGGATTTGGTATATCTATATCTTCATCCTTCTTTAAACTTTTTTCGAAAAACAATGAAAAATCCCTGCGTAACGGTTCGAGGGAAGGGTCTGTTTCCATCCATTTATTTAATCTTTTCCCAAGCAGGTATAGATCCATACTTTTTTGGGACTGTTCCAGCCCAAAGAGGCATGCGGTAAGATTGCGCACTTCTATGAGGTGATGTACAGAGTGTCGCAGTTCATCAATCAGAAGATACGGGACTGATGGTCTGAAACGCATAACTGGTGATGGCATCTGGATCACTTCTTGTACATCATAGGGCACTTCCCATGGGGTTTCACCATTGTATAACACCACCGGGATAATTCCTGGCAATGATCCGTTCGCAGAAATCCCTCCGGTCCGGATGAGATCCTGCCAGAGCAGAGCCATATAAGACATAATCCTGACCGGCATCGTGTAGTCAGGCTGCGACTGGAACTCAATGAGCAGATAAAGTACCAGTGTCCTGTCTCCCCATCGCATTCTCCAGATAAGATCATCTTCTCTTTCTCTGAGGTCATCAGTGACATACGAGCCGTTACACCGTTCAAGTGTACCAAGGTCGCAGATCTCAACAAGTTCAGTATCTAAAAATCCACGAATGAAATCAGCCATCATCTCCGGGTGACTGAACAGGCGTTTATAAGGGTGGTCAAAATCAGCCATGATACGAGAATTCCTGTGATAATCAGGTCTATAACTAAGCAGTGGCAATATATGTCTCCTTCGGTTTATCTCCGCGAGATTTCTGCATCCCCGGATAAAATAGTATATCAGAGCACTCGTAAAACTTAATTATCAGAAAAGAACTGGTATCAGAAATGATATTATCCGTTGATATATCGGAAAGATAAGAGTGATGTGCAGGTTCCACGGCCTGCATCACCTCGCACCTTCTTTCTCCTCATCTTTTTTTGACCGGTGATACATGCAGGATATCATCAGATATCTCAACATCCCCATGTTCATTCACTCTTACTGAGAGGATGAGATTTTTCATCGTTTTGACATATTTCAGATACATCACTCCCATCCCGATACCGTTAGACAGCGCTGCAACAAGTGAAACTGCGAGAATCACTCCGGAGATATCCATGATGCATTCCCATACTCGACAAACTCAGAGACATTCATCTCACCAGCAATTACCGATCGCTCCCGGTGACTCATATTCCCGGTATCAGATGCCTTCTTCAAAGATACCATCCCGTCTCCCTGAAGATTTGTGGACCCTCGGCTAATCCCGTTTCCAGATACCCGGATTGACTGGTAATCCCCGGCTTTCATCAGCCCTGAAGTTGATATCTCATCATACCGCGTATTCTGCTCTGGTGATGCCAGAAAGACACAGGGTTTTATCTCCTGTGGCCCGGTATTCTGAAACTGCGATGAGAACTCGCCAATTCCCAGCGGACCGGATGAAACAGCCCGGGTCTGTGCAGATATCCCGTCACTAAAATCAACAATCCGGGAGATGATTGCTCTCTCGTTTGTCATGAAATTTCCGGAGTATGTAGTATCACCAGTAACCGCAGATGAAATCCATGCAGATCCATCAACTGAAACCCGGGATGTTACAATATCGCCTGCTATCATTGCGGCGGTGGCAATACAAACCACTCCGGCCATTGCTAAAATCTTCTGCATTCTTTTCACCCCCAAAAAGAAAGCAGGAGAATCTTATGCAAGATTCGGTATGGTGTCAGCCCAGGTTTCAAGTGTGGCTACAATTGTATCGTCTTCATAACTGGATATGGTCATCCGGTCACGCTTTAGAGCGACACTATAATATTCCCCGTTTGCAGCATGACACTTGAAGGTCGTGCTGTACGCATCTTCTGAACTGTCAGAAGAGGGTGTTCCTCCCATAGCAGTCCCGAGTGCGGCAGTTCCCATCACCGTGGCCTTCGAGTTGGTAAACGCTGCAGCACTTGGACCTTTGATGGTGATAGCACCAACGGTTTTTGCCTGTGCATCTTCGTAGATGACCTTTCCAGAGAAGTACTGTGATGAACGGGTAACTCCGTTTACGGTTGCTCCGGACTGCTGGTACACCGTGCATCCCCATGGGTTATCATCAAGAATTTCCTGCACGATCGTAGTGAACGTTGCAAGGCTGTCAATCGGCTGTGCAAAGAGTCTGACTGAACTCTTTATGAGCGACTTTTGAACAAAATCTGCCATATTTTCTTTCCCCTGCCACATAATGTGACATACAGTATTGGGGCGGGGTATTTAAATGCTTATAAGCTGCATGAGGGTTTAGAGGATGAGAATATCACTCTACCCTATGCGGGTGATTTAACCCTGTGGTTATTAAAATCCGGGTTAATACTGGGTATTTAGTCTATTTGTAAAACGTGGAGCCGATATCAGGATCTGTATCGGACTGAACATGAAGGCTGTGGTATCGGTCAATCCTTACTAGCAGATTCATTCAGTGTAGATTACTCACTCTAACCATATAGATATATATTCATACGTTAATAGACAAAGTAAATAATTTTGTTAATCAATCTAAAATTTCGATCTTAGGCAGAGGGCAGATGAACAACTTCACAAAGAAATGACAGAATTCGACCTCCCATCAGATGCATCAGACCTGAAACAGCTTATATTAGAACTTCGGGCTCATCAGATAGAACTTGAGGTACAGAATAAGCAATTGAATGTCGCTCTGAAAGAGAAAGAGGAGGCTCTTCAGCGATATAATGAGCCTTATGAATTTGCCCCGGTTGGATATCTCATTCTTGACCCAGATGGTATAATCTGCGCAATCAATCAAGCGGGTAGCGCAATACTTGGGATGGATACATGTCTGGCATTGGGGGGGTCATTACCTGGATCCCTAATAGCGGCTGAATACAGAGACGTTTTTAACAACATACTGTCCAGCGTATTTTCCCAAACTGGGAAAATATCAAAAACTGTTTTGCTTGAAAGAGAAGAAGGAGATAAGATCTGGGTCCGGATAGAAGCGATGGCTGATTTATCCAAAGCACAATGTCACCTGGTAATAGTTGATATCACTGATGAAAAGCAGGCAGAAGAGGCACTGACCCGAATCAATGAAACTCTCCTTCATCTTGGACCAGACCACCAGAAGAATATCGGGAACCTTACCCGGATCTGTGGTGAACTGCTCAGCGCCGATTATATCCTTTATAATAAGATCCAGGGAGACCTTCTTTGTGTAATCATGCAGTGGAACAGTCCTGTCGGATTAAATATCTGCGATGCACCAGAAGGCCATTTTTGTTATGATATTATAAAGATGGATGGATATAATCCATTTGTGGTCAGTAACTTATCAACGAGTGTGTATGCAAAAACAGATCCCAATGTAGCAGCATATGGACTTAAAACATATCTGGGCCATCCTGTCAGGTATGGGGGGATTACCAAGGGTTCACTTTGTGCAGCATATACACGAGACCATAAGCCAACCTTTGAAGAATTACGAATTATTGGAATTCTCTCGACTGCTATCGCTCAGGAAGAAGAACGCAAAGAGACTCATCTGGAACTTGCTGAAAGCGAGGAACGGTTTCGCAAATTGCTACAAAACGTCCCGTCAGTCGCTGTCCAGGGTTATGGTATGGATGGAATCACCCAATACTGGAATCAGGCATCCCAGCACCTTTATGGATACACAGCAGATGAAGCTATTGGTAAAAACCTGCTTGATCTTATTATCCCTCCTGAAATGCGGGCAGACGTTGAGGGTGCAATAGCTTATATGGCTAGTACTGGTGAGTCAATCCCTGCTGCGGAACTTTTACTGATGCGCAAAGATGGCTCTAGGGTATTTGTCTATTCAAGTCATGCAATTGTTAAAAGAGCAGGGTATCCGACTGAGTTGTTTTGCATTGATATCGATCTTTCACACCTGAAGCGGGTAGAAAATGAACTCCGTGAGAGTGAGAGAAAGTTTCGCGATCTCTTCAACAATGCAGGAGATGCAATAATGATCCATGATCTTCATGGCCGGGTTTTAGAAGTCAATGATGTACTGTGCACAAGACTTGGATATTCTCATGACGAACTGCTGGAAATGAATCCCTGGGACATTGATGAACCTGAATATGGCAAACTGGTTTGTGGTCGCATCTGCGAAATACAACACAATGAGCACATTGTTTTTGAAACGGTACACTGCACACGGGATGGCGTTAAGATACCAACAGAGGTAAATAGCCGGATAATCACATACGATGGGCAACCTGCCATTCTCTCCACTGCTCGGGATATTACTGAGCGAAAACATATTGAAAATGCCCTTAAACAAGCCAACCGGAATCTAAACCTGATGACCAGTATTACCAGGCACGATATTTTGAATCAGGTAAATGTCCTGCTTTTAGTCCTTGATATCGTGAGGGATAATGGAGATAAAATTCGTATCAATGAATGTATTAAAAAATTTGAGTCAGCAATAACAAATATTCAATCACAGATCTCGTTCACCAGAGTGTATGAAAGACTTGGTTCTCAAGATCCTTGTTGGGTATCGGTAAGAAGGATTCTGTTACGTGAACATACTCCTGATACGATTACCTATGATGTGGATGTTGAGGAGATAGAAATCTTTGCCGATCCCCTGTTTGAACGTGTCTTTTTCAATCTTCTGGATAATTCAATGAGACATGGACAGACCGTGTCACATATCCGTATCTCTTCTCATGAGTGTTCAGATGAGATGACTCTCATTTTTGAAGATGACGGAGTAGGAATCCCTGCCTGCGAGAAAGAGAAAATTTTTGACCGGGGGCATGGAAAGAACACAGGCCTTGGGTTATTTTTTATAACAGAGATCCTTTCTATCACTGGGATGACAATCAAAGAGACCGGGGAAGAAGGAAGAGGAGCCAGGTTTGAGATCGTAGTTCCCAAAGGTGGGTATCGGCTTGGTAAAGGCGTAAAATAATATCAGTATTTTTTTGTACTGGGATCTCTTGAAGAAAAAAGTTATATTTTAAACCGGGATAACTCTGCAGATACCGTATCTATACTCTGTGCAACAGACTGAACCGCCTGTTCAATCTGGGTCAGGGCTGACGACGCCTCTTCAGTTGCTGCTGACGAATCAATTGCCTGACGAACGGTATTACTGAGCAGAACTGCTACTTCCTGTACACTTGCGGTGATCTCTTCAACAGATGCAGCCTGCTCCTCGGTCACTGAAGCCATATCTGTAACATTCATACTTATATCTTCAATTGATCCCGCAATACTTGTGAATGCAGTGATCGTCTCAGACAATGATGCATTTCCTTCCTTCACATTTGTGACTGAACTGCTTACCGCGTCTGCAGCTTTCTGTGATTTATTCTGGAGATTATTGATCATCTCAGCAATACTCTCTGCAGATTGCCTTGATTCCTGTGCCAGAGATTTTACTTCGGCAGCAACAACTGCAAATCCACGACCTGCATCTCCTGCCCTTGCTGCTTCAATTGCCGCGTTTAAAGCAAGAAGATTGGTTTGATTTGCAATATCTGATATCAACTTGACTATCTTGCCGATCTGATCCATCTCATTTCTGATATCATTGACAATGGTATCTACTTCTTGTGAAGTCCGGGTGATACCCTCCATTGCTGATTCGGTATCTTTTGCCAGTTGAATGCCAAATTTGCTCCTGTCTTCTGCTGAAGCTGCCAGTTTTGCAACCGATTCGCTTTTAATTGCGATATTGGAGACCGTTGTAGACATGTCTTCCATAGCACGAAGAATCTGTCTGACCCCCTCTTCTCCCTGCTCTGAATTATGACTGAGGGCATTGGAATGTTGAGCCAGCATCTTCGTGCCTGCAGATACTTCTTCAACACTTGCATTTACCTCCTCTGCACCGGATGCAATCCCGATGATCTCTCTCTGAAACACCCGGAATGGGTTGATGACAACCTCAAGAATCTGGTTGATTCCCCTGCATATTTCAAAAAAATCACCAGTATAATCTTCTTCGCGTGTTTGTGCGGTAAGATCTCCTTTCTCAGCAGCCCCAATTACCTGGACAATCTCCTTTATTGCCTGCTTCTGATACGTAAGATCATAATACACCGATAAGACATTGGTGACTGCGCCGGTATTATCAGTTAATGGAATATTGTGGCGTTCAAGGGTTTTAATGCCGGTTTTTAAGTCAATGACTGCTTCTCCTGAACTTGGGTTTCCTGATTTGAACGTGTCTGCAACTCCCGTCCCTGTCTGGCTGATATACTTAAAATCCCGGACTGTTATATTTCCGATATCTTTTGCTGAAAAACCCATCAGGTTTAGTGCAGCATTGTTCATGGTAGTAATAGTAAGATCCGGACTCCAGACCAATATTGGATATGGGTTTTCATTGATAATGGCATTTGATCTGTTTTTGAGCATTTCAACTTCATCTAATTTATTTTTGAGTTCGGTGACCTCATTATAAATAATGTACCATTTCTTTAGCACCCCTTTATCATCATAGAACGGGGTTACATATCGATCAACAATGTGTGTTCCATTTGAAGCTACCCATGCAGTATGTGCCTTAACTGATTTTTTCAGTCTTTCTGCATCGGCTACCGTTTCTCCCTCTTCAAAGAGATATTCGAGCATCTTTTTCTTCTTAAAATCGGTGAAATTCATGTTAAGAAGCTGATTGCGAGGATAAGAAACAATGGTGCAAAAGGCCTCATTCATATCAAGGATGGTGAAGTCTGGATCTAATACAACCTGAGCTACCTGGCACTTTTCAAATAGTGAATGATAGAGTTTTGCATTTTCCGCAAGTTGCGTAACATCATTATAGGATATGGAGATATATTGCACGGTATTCTGTGGGTCAATATAGGGGGTAATGTGCAATTGTACTTCAAATACTCCTGATGGAGTCTGGATAGTCGCTTGTCCGGTTGTTCTCTTTTTCTCGCGTATCGTTTGTTCAACTGATCCCCCGGTCTGATTGAGTGTTTTTAAAAAGCCTCTACTCTCAAGACCACGGATATTCATATCCAGTAGTTGCTCTTTATCCGTTTTGAGGAGCGTTGCAAATGCCTCATTTATGCGGACAACGTTTCCATCGGTATCCAGAATAACCTGGCCAGCCTGACTCTTCTCAAAGAAATACTCAAGTATTGTTGGTTCAACCATCTCTTTTTCCCCTGGATATTGAATAATGCAGTACCCATAAATAAAGATTTGCTAAAAATCTGAGTTGTGTATGGAGGCTGCATATATCGTGAGTTTAAAATGGGGTATATGAATTGTGCCTTTGAAACAACATGGAGGGTTGAAACCCTTTAGGCATGCATCAGGGACACCTTACGCATAGAGGGGTAATACTTGGGGAGATGTTGTTCCTTTAAAGGTGTAGGAATTCGGGATCAAAACACCATTTCACATCCGAAACTTCCAAATTAACTGGTTAATCACAGAGCAAAACGGATATCACCTTGTAAGTAGATATGAAGTGAACAAGAGGGAAGGAACTGAGGCATGCCAAAATTCAAGATCGGAACTGACGATTTTAAGGAACTCATAGACGAAGGAGGATACTTCGTTGATAAAACACTCTTAATACGTGAGATCATTGAGGGCAGCAAAGTCACCCTGCTCCCTCGGCCCCGAAGATTTGGCAAGACTCTGAACATGACAATGCTCAGATACTTCTTTGAAAAATCAGATCTAAACCAGGATTACTTATTTGATGGCTATGCTATCACAGACCATCCGGACTGTATGAGCCATCAGGGTCAGTATCCGGTTATCTATCTGACGTTAAAAAAAATCAAAGGTGATACCTGGGCTGATGCCAAAGAACAGATAATTCAGATGATTGGCAGATGTTGTTCTTCAGCAAATCTTTCTCCCTCGATGTTGCGTCAGGAGGACCAGGATATATACACATCCTTGGTAACCTTTCATCCCTCTGATACTATTCTGTCCCTGAGTCTTGAATTACTGACATTGTGGTTGTATGAATTTCACAAAAAACCGGTGATAATCCTTATCGATGAGTACGATACTCCCATGATCGAAGCCTGGTCCCGGGGGTACTATGATGAAATGGCTACATTCATGCGGGCATGGCTTGGGGCAGGGCTGAAACAGGAACATGGACGTGCACTCTATCGGGCAGTAATAACTGGAATTCTTCGCATTGCCAAAGAATCAATATTCTCTGAACTGAATAACCTTGATGTTGCCAGCCCACTGATGATCGGCCCATACTCGGACAAATTTGGGTTTACTCAGCCAGAACTTGATCTCATTCTTGAAGTATTTGAGGTTCATAGCCATGCAGATATTCTCCGTGACTGGTATAACGGGTACTCATACGGAGGGCAGACAATTTACAATCCCTGGTCTGTCATTAGTTACATCCAGGCTATCCCAAATCCCCCAGGCCCGAAATGGCTTAACACCTCATCAAATGCTCTCGTTTATGAAGAACTTGAAGCAGGAGGACTTGAGATCAAACGCGATCTTGAATGCCTGTTGTCTGGACAGGAGATCAGGTATCCCATCCTGGAGACGATAACATTCAAAGATATCAGCAAAAATCCTATGAATATCTGGAGCTTTTTATACTTTTCAGGGTATCTGAAAGCCGACGATCCGCAGTGGGCTGAATACGATCCAGATCTGCTGACGTATGCCTTGTCCATACCAAACCGGGAGATCAGTGCTGCATACCGGCAGTTTGTAAACAGCATGTACGAAACAGGAGATCTCAGCTCAGGTATCAAAGGATTCCTGACTTTTTTCCTTGAAAATCTACCAAATTCATTTCTTGAAGAAGTCCTGCAGGATCTGACTCTTGGATTGGTAAGCATGTATGATCTGGCTAAACTCCCGGAAGCAGTATTTCATGCATTTGTTCTTGGGCTTCTTGCAAACCTGCGTCATGTATATGAGATCCGATCAAACGCTGAGGCAGGATATGGACGTGCCGATATCCTTATGATCCCAAAGACCAGGAAATATCAGACAGCATATGTTATTGAGTTCAAATCTATCACAGACAAAGAAGGCGGACAGGAGACGGTGGATGATGCACTTGGGCAGATACGAACCCGGGAGTATGACGCAGCGCTGAAAAACGCCGGGGTCTCTCCAGATGCTGTCAGACGGTTGGCAGTCATTCTTCAGGGGAAAAAAGTAGTAGTCAGGAGCGAGGTTTAATACCTGATATCCTGGACATCCTGGATATCCTTTGGGACATCTTCAAATCTGTATCGCAGGGTATCCCACCGGGCAGAGATACTCTTTTCAAAGAGCAGGGCACGCCTGATAAGTTCATCATTACAGATCAAGAGCCCGCTATCAGCAGTTTTGATAGCTATCTCAAACTGGGCACAGCGACGATACATATCGCTGAGCACCAGGTGATCATACCCGTCTTCGCCATACACACATTCTCCCTGTGAAATGATGGTCTGAAGCAGAGCCGCTGCTTTTAACCGGTAATACAGTCCTTCCCTGCCCTGATGAGCGTTATCATATGCAAAGACTGATATGAGGGTATTGCCGGGCCGCTGCCTGAAATCACTGCGCCATTCTTCAAGCAGCGTGGCGCACCGGTACATTTTCACCAGGTCTGACAGGGTATCATCAGATACTATAGCCTGATAGGCGGGTGATCTGACCAGTCCGACAGCTTGTGCTCCTCCCTGTGATATATCGCCTGCTACATACCCGCAGGTCGGACACTGGTGCAGCGCAAATTTTCGATATTCGGCATCATCTTCAAAAATAAAGAACTCCGGA
>Ga0351896_1072_pt1 | contig 30602 bp, 37 predicted proteins | sample BONcelHT113001C3_FD_205821 | JGI IMG/M metagenome (GOLD analysis project Ga0351896, IMG submission 205821) | Enriched cells from coal bed in the Powder River Basin, Montana, United States - BONCAT cells T11 rep1 HSBNCT.T11.300.1.C3 ...
TATCTCCAATTATAAGTGCAGATATAAGTCCGCCGGTGATTGGGAGCAGGAAGGGTACACCGTAACTAATCCAGACTGTACCTGCTTTTTTATACAGTACAAGTTCTTTCCGATATTTTTCAGGGTGCTCTTTAAGAGATTTTGTATACACCCGCTTGCCGCCAGATACGAGATCTTTGAGCGCTGACCCTACTCCGATAAATTTTCGGTTTAAGTGACCGTCTTCCTCAGTGAATTCTTCCATGATTATTCCGAATTCATCTGCTATGGTATCTCCTTTTACTGGAAACCCAAGAAAAAGATAGGGGAGTGGTGCACGGTTTCCCTTGATAATATTCATAACAAAGAATCCTAAAGGAAGGATGAGGTTTATCACAACAGCGTTGAATAACACACTGAACGGGAGAAAAACATATGGGGGAAATCCAAAGATTGGATATCCGAACAGCGGAACGACAGGAAAGCATGGGATGAGCACCGTAATCAGGATGAGGGCCTTGGTATCAGCCATTCCAACCAGGTTAAACCGGGTAAAGAGATAGAATGCTCCGGTGAAGAAGATAATGAGCGGTATGAGCGGCATCATATAAGAGAGATCTCCTGTTGTCACTATGGAGTACCAAAACCATATGAGCATCGGAATGCCTATGGCAAGCGCCGGGTACCACATTACCACCGGAACAGCACGCTCCCTGACATCTTCTCTACATCCATACAAAAGGGTGATGATAAGAACAATAGCGTTAATTGCAAGGGGCAGCATGATGTCAGGCATGCGAAAAAAATCCATGTACCTCTTTAACTCACAAAAGAAAAAGGAATTTGTGTTTTGATATCTGGCTCCTTATTTTGGGATATGTCAGGAAATTAGAGTTACTATCCTGCATGAGTCCGTGTCCATCGCCAGATATGGGGGAATTCTCATTGTCTGTTGCTTCGTTGTAATTGGTTATTCAGATACACAAGTGATAATGATACCCTGACTATTGCACATATATCAGGCCTCAGTAAGTTCTCTTTACTTCGCGCACACGAATTTTCTCTGTTAATTCTACACGGCCCCGGACCACCTGAATCAGGTTTTCACGGTATCAGAAAATAATCGCACTCACGGGTTTCTTTATGACAGAATATTTTGCGCTCATTTTTCAAAAATCTTGAGAATGTCTGTCAGGTCAGATTATTCCCATCTCTGATAACCTTGCTGGCAGGTATTCATCTGTAACAAAATCAAGACCCCGGGCTGCAAATGCCTGCTGTTCTGACTTAAGGTTCAGGGAGAGCTGAAGGTTTATCTGTTCATGCCAGTAATCAGTAGCAAACCGTGGATCGGTCAGTTCTGATTTAAGTGCTGAAATATCCTGCTCTGATAGTTTATCTGACGGGAGATCGTAATCTCTGATATCGGTTGGCTGCACTCCGATAAACCTTGCTGATGGCGTGGCCAGGATTTCTGAAATATGGGCACTTTTAATAGATCCATATGCAACTGATGCATAGATTCGGTATGACCAGGGGTCACCATCAGTAAATACAGCTACAGGGAGTTCAAACTCTTTTGCGAGTCTGTTTAATACCCGTCGTGTAGATCGTGCTGGTTGACCTTTCAAATGAACAAGAATAGCATTATACTTTTCATCAAATCCATTTTCAATGAGACGGGCATACATACCGCCGGTTTCAATGGCAATGACCATCTTTGCGTCGTGCTCAACAAACTCTAATCTCTCAACATTTGTCGGTATCTGATACCCGGCTTCTCCCACATCATCCCCGCAGTGAATCTCTTTCAGACCTCTGCGTGTCTCTTCTCTGATTTTAAGCGGGCCGAAAATACTGGCACCATCCTCTTCAGGCCGTAGATTAAACTGTTCACGCTGGACGTCTGTGAGAATCTCAAGATCTTCGATAAGCAGGTTTGAGTCATTTTGTGCGGCAAACTTTGCCTTATTCCAAGCTTCTGATATGTAATACAACTCTCTTAATGTCGAGGATCTGCTCTCGGTGATCTGATGCCTGATAAATCCGATGACATATGCCATCTTGAGGATATGAAGCGCACTCTTTTCGCTTCCGGCTTCTCTCAAACGTTCCCGTCCGCCATACTTCCAGACTTCGGTGTCTTCATTATATTCGATATTCTTCTTTGTCCGGGTTGGCATCGTGATGGAGGGGAGATCACCGCGTGACATCTGGGTATACCATTGGCGTGGGATTCCCAGGAGTTTGTTTAACGTCTCCTTTTTTCTGGTTTCTTTATCTATCAAGATCCACCACCACCTTCTTTTTCTCGTCTATTCCCCTGATATCAATACTTCCTCTTCCAAGCCCTTTGTATTCAGTTCGCCAGACATCATTTGCAGGTATCCTGAGTTGCCATACCGCAGAAAAATCCTCACCAACCTGCTCAACAAATACCGGCGCAGGATTTGCATCCCTTGGATCATCTGTCGTGATGCAGTACAGGGTAATATCTACCGCATGTGAGGTGTAATTACTCACCGAGATTGAGACTATTCCATCAATTGTCTTCTTTTTTGCAACCAGTCGTTTCATGATCTGCCCTTCTATCGGGCTGGTATCAGGTATCGGAAGTTCAAGCGTTTCTGCTACCTTTGCTGCGATCTCAGGGATGATTGAGCAGATAGCCCGTGCCCGCTCTTCTGTCTGCCGGCTACGGTCTCTTCGCTGAATAAAGGTTTTCAGATCACGCCCGAGATCCTGCAGGGCTAAGGTAATTTCCCGCTCAATTTCAGGGATAGAAGCGACTGCATCTTTACTCTCACTGGTAAAAGGAACATTGGTTGAAGCGACGTGGACCAGAATTATGAGTGGTCCGGTAGGGAGCCCCTGTTGTCCGATTCCATAGGTTCTCCAGTTCACAGAATTTATAGAGGTGGTTATTGCGCATGCTCCCTGCTGGTACATAAGAGGCACCCGGTTTGCAAATCTCATGATCCGGGCAGTCCCTTCAGATTCAAGTTTTCCTCCCCAGCCTAATGCTGCTTCAACAATAAACGGATGTCCATGATAAACTGCTGCAGGGCGGGTTCGAGCAGAGATAAAATCAAGTTGAAACTCTTTTTCAAGACCTTGTTTGATAAGGTTTTCTCCAATTGGTGAGAGACATTGCTGAGCCGGGGGTGGCGGCACGTTTGCTGCCTGCATTGCGGTATGGAGGTGGCCAAGTCCCTTAGGATTTAGTGAAGATACTGCCTGTTCCGCCCCAATTCCTGATGATTTTATTATCTCGTCTGCTGTCTTCTCACCGACTCGTGAGAATCCTTCTATTAGGAACTCCCGAAGCGGTGCTGTAGAGGCAGCAGTCATCCGTTTGAGTTCACCAAGCTCTACTCCGTGTGGATGTGGTTTGATTGCTTTAGGGGGAATAATCGGTTCTTCACTAGCCCGATCAAAGGTCATCGTCTCTCCATCCAGTTCAACCCGTATCCGGGTGTGGGGATTGACAACTGATGTGTATCGAAGATATTCTATCAGTCTTTTCTTGGCTGTCAGACTTGATTTAAATTCGATTTCTATCCGTGTTCCATGAGTCCGGTCCCACTGTATCTCATCGCGTGACAGGATTTCGGGTTCATTTGTCTCAGTTTTTATCTGAATGAGGAGTTTGTATGCCGGTCTCTCTGCCCCGCACCGTGAGATGACCATTGTCGGGTTTCCGGTGGTGAGTTGTGCATAAAGAACTGCTGCAGAGATACCGATCCCCTGCTGGCCGCGTGACTGGCGTATCTGGTGAAACCGTGAACCATAGAGAAGTTTTCCAAAGACAAACGGGATATTATCCGGAACAATCCCCGGACCGTTATCTTCTACCACCACTTTAAAGATATCATCTTCTTTGCGAAAGATTCCAAGGTAAATATCTGGGAGAACTCCTGCTTCTTCACAGGCATCAAGTGCGTTATCAATTGCCTCTTTAACAGTGGTAATAATTCCCCTGACCGGAGAATCAAACCCGAGTAAGTGCTTATTTTTTTCGAAAAACTCTGCTACACTGATACTTCTCTGATTTCTTGCAAGTTCATCAGCCAGGTTTTCTGCTGGGAATATTACCTGTCCAGGCGGTGTATCTCGTTTACGTGCCATATTTGTTTTTAACTGCCTGAATTCAACTGTTCAATGGCTTCAGAGAGCAGAAGAGTCTGCTGCTGGCCACTTTGCATATTTTTAAGTGTAACCTTCCCGGATGCTACCTCTTCTTCACCAATAATAATTACGTAATCAGCACCCTTCCCTGCTGTTTTCATCTGAGCAGAAAAGCCTCTGTCCATCAGATCGATATTGCTGATAATTCCACTATCACGGAGCTCACGGGCTATTTCAAGAGCGCGGGATCTGGCCTGCGGGGTACAAATGACGGTTACCCGCGGCATGTAAGGCATCCAGATCTTCTCACCAAGTGAAACCATTACCCTGTCAAAACCTATAGCAAATCCGATTGACGGGGTTGGTGCACCGCCAAAGAGATGAGCAAGCTGGTATGCCCCGCCACCAAGGATCTGGTTCTCTGCACCCAGCCCCTCTGCAAAGCATTCAAACACGATTCCGGTGTAGTAGTCAAGACCGCGGGCAATTGCAGGATTAATTTCATATTCTACCTGTTCACCATCCAGAATATCAAATGTCTGCCTGATGCGGGAAGTTTCCGGGATCTCACCAATGATTGCAAAGACCTGATCAAGAGTCCGTGCTTCAATCAGATTTTTTAATGGTTCAGCAAGATCGCTTCGGTTGATTTCTGAGAGAAATGCTGCAGCAGCATCGATCTCCCGTTTATCCAGGAATGAACGTACCTTTCGCTGATGTTCTTGTGCAAGATCAGCAAGAAGTGTTCGCATAAATGAAAGATGGCCAATTTTCAGAGTGAATGCAACACCTGCAGTTTTGAGCAGGTCTGCAGCGACCATGATGATCTCTGCATCAGCCATGGCAGTGTCAGCACCAATGAGTTCAACACCGAACTGCCAGAACTGACGGTATCTCCCTTTTTGTGGACGCTCATATCTGAAACAATCTGCGAAGTAGCACCATTTGATAGGCTTTGTCAGAGACCGCCCTTCATTGACAAACATCCTGAGAACAGGGGCGGTCAGTTCAGGTCTGAGCGCCAGACTTCTGCCTCCTTTATCCTCAAAGACGTACATCTCATCAATAATTCCTTCTCCCGACCTGATAGTAAAGAGTTCCAGTTCTTCAAATGATGGGGTTGAGACTTCCCGATATCCCCATGTCCGGGCTTTTGCCCTCATTCGAGCTTCAATTTCTCTGCGCTGCTCCATCTCGTCAGGGAGCATATCCCGTGTTCCTCTTGGTCTGTTTAACATATCGCACTCTCAAAAAATTATCGCTTTATTGGAGCTTTTCCCATGCATCGTTCAAGTACTGGTTCAGTGCCAAAGACTTTTTCCCGTTTCATCTGGCCCTGGAGATATAATCCAAGCATAGTGATTCCTATTCCCAGTATATCCACTGAAGGAAAGAGCCATATCTCACCAGCTCCTGCAACTGCAATTGCGGTGTGAAGAACTCCTGCCCTCGCTGCTGCCCGGTATCCGGAGAAACCTGTCCTTGAATATATCCTGATATCGCGCAGCCAGAGGAAAATGCAGACTGCTGCACCGAAAAAGGCAATATAGAAGAGATAACTCACCACAATGAACCTATTATCTAATCTTTGACTCATATCTTACTTGTTGTATGAAATCTGATGTGGATCTGCGGGATATCCTGGAACTTGTCAGGACCGGAGCACTGACCCCGGAAGAGGCTGAAAAGGAGATCCAAACACAGAGCGCGGGCCATATCGGTTCTATCGCGAAGCTGGATCTTGGCAGGGCGGCCCGATGTGGAATACCTGAAGTCATTCTGGCAGAAGGGAAAGAACCTGAACACCTCTCTCTCATCGCAGAAGAATATGCGCAGCGTGCGGGCCGGTGTGTAATTACCAGACTTGATGATAAGGCCGCCGTGAGCTTGCAGGAGATGGCGGGCAGGCTTGGGATTGACTGTGATTATAACCGGAGCGCAAGAACCCTGGTCCTTGCCGGGAGTGCGCAGAGAGAGCAGACCGGGGGCATTATTGGGATCATTACTGCAGGGACATCTGACATCAGAGTTGCAGAAGAAGCGCGGGTCATTGCAGAAGAGATGGGATGCCGGGTACTTACTGCTTATGATGTGGGAGTTGCCGGGATTCACCGGCTCTTTCCTGTTCTGGAGACGATGGCCGAATGTCACGCTCTGGTTGTTGCAGCCGGGAGAGAAGGTACATTACCTGCAGTTGTTGCCGGACTGATGGATCGACCTGTTATTGGAGTCCCTGTCTCAACCGGGTACGGATTCATGGGAAATGGTCAGGCAGCTCTTGCGAGCATGCTTCAGTCCTGCTCTGTTCTGACCGTGGTAAATATTGATGCCGGGTTTGTTGCCGGTGCGTTTGCAGCTAGGATTGCTGCCCTGGTCGCAGGAGACCTGCCATGAAACGGGCATTTTATATCGGAAGGTTTCAGCCATATCATAACGGACATCAGAGTGTCATTGACCGAATCGCAAAAGAAGCTGATGAGATCATCATCGGGATAGGGAGCGCGCAGCTTAGTCACGACACTGATAATCCGTTTACTGCTGGCGAGAGGGTTCTTATGATTACCCGCGCCCTTGCATCCTGCAGTAAACCATTCTATGTCATACCAATAGAAGATATTAAGCGCAATGCACTCTGGGTTGCACACATCATCTCAATGACCCCTTCCTTTGATATCGTCTATACAAGTAATCCTCTTGTGATCAGACTCTTTAAGGAAGCGCACATTCCGGTATGTTCTCCTGCCCTGTTTGAACGGCAGAATTATTCCGGCACAGCAATCAGAAACCGGATGCGATGTGGTCATGCATGGGAATCATTAGTGCCCTGCAGGGTGGTTGATGTAATCGCTGAAATAGGTGGGGTTGATCGGATTAAGGATCTCGATCATGATGATCAGGATTCGGATTGCCTTGTACATCGGGGATAATTATGTTTAAACGAATATCTGAAATTTTCAAACCAAAAAAAGCGGAATCGCGATCCACTACAATCCTCACACATGACCTGATAACATGGCTTGATACTGAGGAAAAAGAGTGTATTGCCCGTCGTTCAGAGTATATTAGTCGTTCACGGGCAACCATTTCGAGCGCGCGAAAAGATATTCTTCAGCTTCTTGTGGATTTTGGTGTGGATGAGAATGAACATGCTCTTCATCCAAAAGTTGAACAGGTGAACAGACACAACCTCCCCCAATTTAAGCGAAAGATCGAGATTGCACTTGATGTTTCGTTTTCTGATGATGATGAGACCTATTACAGGCAGGTTGCTGAAATGATTGACGGGTGTTTCAAAGCATACCGTGGTCCTGGTCGGTATCTTCATCATCTCTATGGCGATGAAGTGAAACTCTTCAGGCAGTCGATGGATCAAATAGGTAAGGAACTTAATAATCTCACTGACGCTGTAAAAAAATCGCGCGAACGTCTTGGAAGGATAGAGGCTATTCGTAATGCACTTGAAACATTACAGGGCGTAAAAAAAGAGCTGGCAACAGTATCACATCATCGGGATGAGTTTTCACAGAAAAAAGCGGAATATTCGGCGAAAATAGAAGAACTCACTATACAGAGAGATCTCATCTCACAAAGTCCTGAGTACACTGGTTATATCTCCCGGGTATCTGCACTTGAAGAGAAACAGAAGATGGTGGCAGAGCGGTATGAAACACTTGACTCACTCGTCCGTGCCGGCCTTCCTGTCTGGCGTAAGGTTCTTCGGGCAGTGCAGGATGAGCAGAAGAAAGATGACGAAAAAATTGTTGATCATCTGATCCGTCTTGCAGGCAGCCAGAACTATGCGGAGCCTGAATTTATTTCAGACATCCACCTGACATCACCAATCATATTCAGGTATCTGGACAATGAAGTGGTTCCCTTAAAAAACTCATTTGAAAAGAATCTCTTTTGTTCTCCGAACGGGTATGTTCAGCAGTTTATGAAAGCAATAACTGAATGGGCTGATTTTGAAAAAAGTATATCTGATGAGAAAAATACCCTTGCCTCCAATCCTACATTAGCTCAACTGAAATCTCTTGATGAGCAGATAGAAGATATTCTTCGGGATGTCCGGCATCTGGATGAAGAAGATCTGAAGAATCAGGGACGGATTAACCATAGTGAGCGGGAAAAAGGTATCGCCGCTGGCATCATCGTTGACGAGATCCATGAACTGACTGGGGGAAAAGTGAATATCGGGGATTTAGATGAAACCTCGGTGAGTTAAATGGGGAGCAGACCTGTGAGAACTCTTCTGGTTGGAAACGGAAAAGTGGATTGTCTTCCTGCAAAAAAACAGGATCTTGACTATTGCCGGTTCTGCGCGCATTCTGTCCGGTTTCGTGTATCAGGAACTGAGGTTCAGTCACCGGCACGTGCGTTCTGCACTCTTGGGAGAAATTGCGAAGAAGTTGATCTGAAAAAGGTTGAGGCAGTGATCTGCGATGATCTTTCAGGTGAAGGATTTCGCAGTATTATGAATATCATCGGATAGAACTGCAATAATCCCAAAAGCCTTTCTCTAATTTTGTGGGGAGGTATCCGGTTATCTTTTTGTATGATTAAAAAGCCGGAGTATCGTATTCATATCTAAATATCGTTCAAAGTGATCAGCAAGTGCATCAAAGGGATCTGCCTCATCGGTCAGGATAGGATCCCATGTTTCTCCTTTCTTTTCGCAGAGGTATGAAACAAGAGCTAATGCTGCCTTTTTATTTGTGAATAATCCATGCATGTACGTACCTATCAAAAGGCCATCTTCTGAAACAGCCCCCTCTCCACAAAATGCCTGTGCAATACCCTGATGCTCAGTATCCCCCATATGAATTTCATATCCACTTACCTCGGAGATCTGTGAGAGTATCGGCCCGATTCCAGATGATTTTCGAGTAACCTGCGTAGTTGTCTTTGTGTATCCTGTAAATCGTGTAGTGGCAGGTATAAGTCCGATTCCTTCAAATTCTCCGGCGCATGACTCAACTCCGGAATCGAGAATGGTAGTGCAGAGCATTTGGTATCCTCCGCAAATACCTATTATCGGGATGCCCTGCAATCGCGCTTCACGAATCTGATCTGCAGTTCCTGATTTTTTCACAATTTCCAGATCTTCGATGGTATTTTTTGTTCCTGGAATAATAATTGCGTCATACCCTGCAAGGGAATGGCCCGGGATTACATACGTGACTGATGCATGTCGTTCAAGGAGCTCAAAGTCTGTGAAATTGGATATTCTGGGTAGCCTGACTATCGCAATCTTTACCGGAGCATTACTGACTGCCTTATCCTGCAGGGAAAGTGAGTCTTCACTGGGAATTGCAATTCCGGTTGCCGGGATCACTCCAAGAACCGGAACATTGCACAGATTCTCAAGTATTGAAACCCCGTCTTTAAAGAGGGCAATATCTCCCCTGAACTTATTAATGATGATTCCGATAACAAGTTGCCTGACATCTTCTGGTAGCAGCATAATGGTTCCATAAACCTGAGCGAAAACACCGCCCCGTTCGATATCAGCTACCAGAATTATTGGGAGGTGCAGATATTGTGCCAGACGAATGTTTGCAATATCCCTGTCATAGAGGTTTACCTCTGCTGCGCCACCTGCACCTTCTATGACAAGATGCCCGTATTTTTCTTTTAATGTATTGATTGCTTCAATTGCAACAGAAAACAGATAGTCAGTTTCAGTATAGTAGGTAGATGCTTTTACATCCCGGTATGGTTTGCCCATAAGGACGATCTGTGAGGTCTGATCACCCTTTGGTTTGAGCAGTATCGGATTCATTGCAACTTCTGGAACGAGGCCTGCTGCCATGGCCTGCATGGCCTGCGCTATCCCTATTTCCCCGCCATCCTGGGTAACGTATGAATTCAGACTCATATTCTGGGATTTGTACGGGGCATGCGCAATCCTCCGACGCAGGAGGGACCTGCAGAGTGCGGTTACCACGGTACTCTTTCCTACGTGGGACGAGGTACCAAGGACCATGACAGACATGGGAATAAGGTTGGATGGTCAGCGTATTAACTTGCAGCAACCTGCCATCTGCGATTATCTATAATTTAAACCGGAGGAAAGGAGGGAAGAGACCAAGGATTTAATAACAAAACAGGAGATGGTATATGTAATGAATGGTGGTATTTGCTCCATTTGCGGGCTACCAAAAGAACTGTGTATTTGTGAAGAAGTTGCAAAAGAGCAGCAGCGGATTAACGTTAAGGTAAATAAACGACGTTACGGGAAAGAAGTCACAGTGATCGAGGGGCTTGATCCAACTGACATCGATCTTGAAGATCTCTCGAAATTCATGAAGAGTAAACTAGCTTGTGGAGGCACAGTTAAAGGGAACTCGATTGAATTACAGGGTAATCATCGTGACCGGGTTATCGATCTGCTCGCAAGTAAAGGATACGCGGTGGACAATATCACCTGAACGGGCGAGTCCCTTCTTCTAACGTTTTTTCTTGTGTCTCATCATTGAATAGAGATCTAGCCGGTACTTTCCATCGGCGCCCATCTGGATGACCCGATCATCTGATTCAGCAAGTCTGAGAAGATTCAGGTTATATCGTCCCGGTTCGATGATATTTATACTTTCAATAGATTCCGCTGCATCACTTTTAATCTCTTTCTGTGAATTATCTGAAATATCTGCAGTATCAGGGATGGAATCTGGGATCTCTGAAAGAACGGACAATGGGATTTCAGGTCCGGTTACCTGAATGGTATTCTCATTATCTTTCTTATTTTCTCTTTTTTTATCAGATTCAAATGCGAATTTTGTCCCGCCGCAAACCGGGCATTGAGGTGGCAGTCCTGCAACTGCCTGTATACGGGTTTTGCATCTGAAACAGATATGTGCCATAGTGTCACCGTGAAGATATCCAGGCACTTATGAGGTCACGATCCCGCTTGATCATACGAAGCTGGTTGGCAGGACCAATGACGGTAAGTCGCCTGTGTTCACTTTCTCCTCTGACAAACCGTGAGAGAACCCCTCCTGACTTCTGCCTGGATGGATACGATTCAATCTCTATTCCTGAAAACCCATCCGGAAGTATTTCCTGCATAGTCATTTCAATGAGCGAACTCTGCTCTTCAGGTGAGAGACCGGATTCGAGAATAATGATTGTTCCCTCTCTCACGCGGTCAAGGATCAGCCGTATCTTTTCCATTGAAGGCATCTTTGAAAGCCGCTCTTCGGAGATAAGATCAATTCTGACACCCTGCATGTAATTCACCGAAAGGATCTAATCATCTCTTCATAAAGATCTTCAACTTTTGTTCCGGTAAGGCAGGATATTGGAACAACCGGATGCTGGGGAAATGCAGTTTTTATACGTTGGGGAGAAGCATCAGGGAGGTCTGTTTTATTTGCTGCTATGACAACCGGAAGATGCCTGCTCTCGATAATACCGATCATCATAATATTTACCTGGGCAAAGGGATCTGCGGTTGCATCTATCATATAAATTACTCCGTCAATATCTTCTCTAAGCCAGTGCATTGCTTCTGCAACTCCTTCTGTGGCTTCCCTGGCACGGTTTATTGCATCATCTCGTGCAACTCCATATTCTATAAATTCATTATAGTCTATTTTAGTTGTAACTCCTGGTGTATCAACGATATCAATTGTTATAGATTTGCCGTTCCCACTAGTAATGGTAATATTTTCTGCCCGCAGCGCACGTCTGGTTTCATGCGGTATCTCACTGACCATCCCTTCAACTCCTGTTGACCATTCTCTGGCGATGCGGTTGGCCAGCGTGGTTTTTCCTGCGTTCGGCGGTCCGTATATTCCAATCCTGGCTATTTTTTTTTGAAAGAGCGTGGATAGAATCCTGGAAAAGGTCTGACTTATTCCCATATTTATCGTCCTGTCCGGATAATGCAGCGATATTTCAGTCAAAACCAATGTTCTGCCTGTATGGATAAGATCAGGGATTATTATTATTATTGTTATCCCACGTGTGTACCGCATTTACATTGGTTCTGACTATATCAGAACCGATGGATTAATACAGGTACCGGATGATTTAGGTAACATATGCATCTGGTCCGGGTATCAGAGAGGTAAAATCATGACATATGCCAAAGAAACAATCCAGCTCGAGATTAATGTTCCCGTGCGGGATATAATGCGTAGAAACCCGAAGACCATCGATCATCGGGAGACGGTCGCAGATGCGGCGCGGATGATGTGCGGAAAAGACTCTTCCGGAAGTTGCATTGTAATTCAGGATAATGCTGCTGTTGGAATTGTCACTGAGCAGGATATCAATTGCAAAGTGGTTGCAAAGGACATTAAGCCAAGTGAAGCGTATGTCCATGAAATTATGACATCTCCGTTGATAACATTACACGCTGATAAAACCGTAGAAGAGGCGGCTCATCTGATGATAAAAAACCGGGTAAGGAGGTTGCCAATAATCAATGAGAAAGGTATTGTTATTGGGATCGTCAGCGTTCGGGATATTATGGCCGTTTCCACTGAGATCAATGAACTTATCGGTGAACTTGCCCTGATTAATCAGACTGATGATATTGACAGTAATATGTGTAGCAGATGTGGTAGAATGTCAGATGACCTGAGAAATATTGACGGGTCTTTGATATGCCCACAATGCAATGAGGAAGATCGTATCTGATTACCCTGCCTTAACGCCGGTCTTGGATATAATTGCGGCAAACACGCCGGTCAGATATGATGAATAGCAGATAATGAGCGTTTGACCTAAAGTGCAGACATAATATGCATACAAGAAACGAAACATACAACGGGACTGCAATCTCCATCGCAACGAGACATGTAATATCGGCTCCGCCAACCATGCGAATATTTGGCGCGATAGAGACTCTGACCGAATGGGGAGTTCGCCGTCTTCCAATCATTGATCCAGGAACTCATCGGTTGAAGGGAATCCTGACTGCACGTGATGTGGTTGATTTTCTTGGCGGAGGGGAGAAGTTCAATCTGATTAATGTCAAACATGACGGTAATTTTCTCGCTGCCATTAATGAAAGTGTCAGCAGAATAATGAAACATGAGGTCAGAACTCTTTCTCCCGGTTCCAGTCTGCAGGATGTTATCAGGATAATTGTTGAAACCCGCATTGGAGGTATTCCGATTGTTGATGAGGAAGAGGTACTGACTGGAATCGTGACTGAACGGGATGTGCTAAAAATATTGTGCAGAACTCACAGCAATTTGCGGGTTCGCGATGTAATGACTTGTTCTCTACTGGTTCAGGAACCTGACTGTCCTCTTTCCATGGTAACGAAAGTTATGACCAGTCATCAGTTCAGGCGGCTTCCGATTGTCAAAAATGATGTCCTATTTGGCATTATAACTGCAACTGATATTGTCCGGTATATCGGATCCGGAAAGGTATTTGAGAAACTGGTTACCGGACACGTTGCTGATGTAATGGGTCTGCCGGTCAGAGATTTAATTAGTGGAAACCTCTATACTTCTGACCCTGATCAGAGTATTACTGATGCTGCCCGCCAGATGCTGGAAAAAGGGGTCGGCGCTCTGCCTGTTATTGATGGCAGCCGTCTTGTGGGTCTTGTTACTGAATTTGATCTGGTCAGAGCACTCTCGAGTGAGCATCCAAACGGGAGGTGAAAACCATGCTGGTGTCAGACTTAATGAGTTCTCCGGTGCATGCATGCAGGCCTGATGATACCGTATCATATGTCCGGAACCTGATGCTGAAACATCATATCTCACGTGTTCTGATTATGGACCGAGACCGTATAGCCGGAATCATAACCAAAAAAGATATCGGGTATCGCCTGCGCAGATACGATCCAGCATGGAGAAGGAGACCTTTAGATAACGATCCGGTTTCAGCAATTATGTCCAGGGATATTCTTAGTATGTCTCCAGATAGCAGTATCCATGATGCACTGATGTTTATGGTTACTCATCAGATATCAGGATTCCCTGTTGTTGATCAGGGGATGGTTCTTGGCATTGTGACAAAATCTGATATGATGAGATCTTCTCTCGTTGCAACGCTTGACTTACCAGTAACTGGGGTGATGCATGATGTCCCTACTGTAACCAGAAAGCATTCTCTTGATCATGTTATTGATCAGATGAAAGACGGATGTGGAAAAGTGGTGGTAGCTGGTGAAGAAGGTTTTCTTGCCGGGCTTATATCTGAAAGTGATCTTACGTTCTCTCAGGAAGGACGGGATCAACTGGAAAAACCACTAGCTGGTGAGATAATGCGATCCCCGGTAATTACTCTGCCAATATCGGCGCGGACCGGTGAAGTAATCGCTGAGATGACAACCAGGCATATATCGAGTATCGTTATCACCAGTGATCTAGAGATAAAAGGAATTATTACCAGAGATGATATAATAGGGGAAGTGGTTCAATGACCAATATTATACTTGTAAGGGACGTCATGTCAAAACCGGTGACTGTTGCAAAATCAGTACCTGTCACCGATGCTTTGGATAAAATGCTTGACGTCGGTATTGACCCGCTTATTGTTGTTCATAATGATGAGGTGGTCGGCACTGTATCCCGGTATAAGATAGCCGAGAAACTTGGTGCAAAGCATAGCTCTGAGATTTCACCTACGGCCATCCATGTATCCAATACCATCGATGATGATTTCACCTTCATCTATGAGGATCAGGAGATTGATGTTCTCATTCCGCTTCTTCAGGAGCGGTATAAACTAGCCGTTGTTTATGATCTTGATAATAAACTGGTTGGTCAGGTAAATTCCGGGGATATCCTTGGAAAGGTTCAGCCTGATGGCGATCTCTCTTCAGTGATGGAGCGGGCACAGTTTATTGAGGCTGGTGAACGGATGGTTCATCTGCGCAGACGCATGATCGATGAGAAGATTTCACGGTTTGTGGTAATGTCTGAAGGAAAGATGGCAGGAGTAGTATCTGAAACTGATGTTGCTATTGCTCTCTTAAAATTCCGCGAGTCTGTTGATGATCGTCATCAGGAACATCAGGTTCGTAATATTCTGGTCCAGGATATTATGTCAGCCTCAGTTCAGAGTGCTGAAATCGGCTCTTCAGTTGAAAATGTTATTCAAACTATGCTGACCCGCAACTTTGGTGGCATTCCAGTCACAGATGGTGGCAAAGTAGTCGGAATTGTGACTCGTCAGTCACTGATTCAGGCACTATAACCTTTTTTTAGGTGTACTCTTATATTCACAGATTTCCTAAGATTAAGTCAGATGATACTGGATCCCACGACACCGGTCAGACCTGCTTCTGATGTATCAATACTTCTTGAAGGAATGAGTAAAACCGGGTTTCAAGGGAGGAAACTGGGTGAATCGGTTTCTGTCTGGAAACACATGATTGAAGATCCCAATGCGCGAATTCTGCTTGGATTATCCGGTGCCATGATTCCTGCAGGGATGCAGGAATGTCTCATTGAACTGGTTAGCAGGAGGTATGTTGATACAATTGTTTCAACCGGGGCAAATATTTTTCACGATATTTGTGAGCATTGTGGTATCAGGCACTATATCGGGCATCATCATGTGGATGACACTGAACTCTTTGACAAAGGGATTGATCGTATCTATGATGTTTTTGCCTTTGAAGAGCAGTTTAGAGAAGTAGATAATATTATTGCGCAATATGCGGCGCAACTGGGTGAATTTGAGGGCTCATCTGCGTCATTTATCAGGGATTTAGGAAAGTGGCTGATTGCACAGTATCCGTGCGGGAGATCACTGACTGCGACATGTGCGCAAATGGAAGTCCCGATATTCATCCCTGCACTATCTGATTCATCGATTGGTATAGGGCTTGTGATTGCGCGCAGACACGGATTTCGGATACTGGTTGATCAGATTCTTGATGCTGATGAAATAACGAAATTTGTAGAGGGTGCAGAGAGGACGGGGGTTGTGTATATTGGTGGTGGGGTGCCAAAAAATTTCATCCAGCAAACTCAGGTTATCGGATCCATACATAAGAGTGATTGCGCCGGTCACGATTATGCAATACAATATACAACTGACACTCCTCATTTTGGTGGACTTTCTGGATGCACGTTCGAAGAAGCTATCTCATGGGGGAAGGAATCATGTTCCTGCAGAAAGGTGCAGTGTTTTTGTGATGCTACAATTGCTCTTCCTCTTGTTACATCCGCGCTTATTGGGTCCGGTGTGGTAAGGGCTGGAAAAACTTCATAATTCACGTTCAAAAATTGGTGAAATCACCATCTTTTGGGTGATAGAATCAGAACTCTTATATCTCAATCTCTACCACATTAGTAAGCACAATTCCTGTAGCAACAGGTACTCTGTTGCGAGTGTCTACACAGATGCGAATTTGATTGTTGAGGTAGCCAAGCCAGGTATGGCGCAGGGTTGCTAACCCTGTGTCCCTTGGGACTCGGGGGTTCAAATCCCTCCCTCAACGCTGACACGCAGGCGCTTTAAAGGAAGCGAGGCATTGCATGGCTCAGGAAGACCAGGAGATTAATTACTTCGTCAGAGTTTTCAATACTGACCTCGATGGTACCAAGCCGGTCATGGTTGCACTGACTGGTATCAACGGTGTTGGTAGGCACACTGCTCAGGTTATCGCTGAAGCAGCACGTGTTGGAAAACATGAACTGATGGGAAAACTCGATGAGGCATCTGTCGACCGGATACGCGAAGTTGTAAACAATTACGCTGAGCGGGTCCCGACATGGATGAAGAACCGACCTAAGGACGTCTACACCGGAGAACCAAAGCACATTCTTGGAACTGATCTCCCTCTAGTCAATGAGGATGATATCAATATTCTGAAGAAGATTCGTGCATACCGGGGTATCAGACATGAAACCGGGCAGAAAGTACGCGGTCAGCGTACTAAGTCGACTGGTAGAACCGGACTTATTGTCGGTGTGAAGAGGAAGAAAGCTTAGGGTGAATCATGGGATATCCAGGAAAGAACCATAAACAGTACCAGACGCCTAAGCGCCCATTCGAACTCTCCCGTATTGAAGAAGAGACCCGGCTCGTTATTGAGTATGGTCTGCGAAACAAGCGGGAAGTTTGGATTGCTAAAAGCGCTCTTCGCCGGTACCGTAAGGCTGCCCGTGACATCATTGCGCTCCAGTCTGCAGGTGCAGGTCAGGATGCAATTGATCGCAAGAAGTCTGAACTTATCGGTCACTTAAACCGCATTGGAATTCTGGGTCCAAGTGCTGATATCGATGATGTGCTCTCCCTTCGGGTTGAGCAGCAGCTCGACAGACGCCTTCAGACGCAGGTATATCGACATGGATTTGCCCGGTCACCAAAGCAGGCACGCCAGTTTATAACGCATGGCCACATTGCAATCAATGGAAGAAGAGTAACAATTCCTGGTTACACCGTCAGCGCTGCTGAACAGGATGTTATCAGTTATTCCGGCTCTTCACCTCTGGTTAGTGATATCCATGGTGAAAGACAGCGTATTGCCAAGGTAGGGAGGTAATTATGAGTGATGTGAAAGAGAAATGGGGTGTAGCACATATCTACGCTTCATTTAACAATACAATTATCACCGTAACCGATCAGACCGGCGCAGAAACTATCACCAAGAGCAGTGGTGGCATGGTGGTGAAACAGGATCGCAATGAAAGTTCTCCCTATGCTGCAATGCAAATGGCACAGAATGTTGCGCAGGCCGCTCGTGAAAAAGGTCTTGTCGGCCTTCACGTAAAAGTCCGTGCACCAGGGCGGGGCAAACAACGCTCTCCGGGTCCGGGTGCACAGGCTGCAATCCGTGCCCTCGCTCGTGCCGGGATTCGCATCGGGCTAATTGAAGATGTAACCCCTGTACCACATGACTCCTGCAGAGCTAAAGGCGGGAAGCGAGGTCGTCGGGTCTGATGAAGATCGATTTCAGCAGCATTGAGGATAACAGTGCCTCGTTTGTGCTGAGTGGTTCGCATATTGCATTTGCAAATGCGCTCCGTCGGGCGATGCAGAGTGAAGTTACGAGCTTTGCAATCGAAGATGTAAAAATCTATGATAATACCAGTGCTCTCTTTGATGAGATGCTGGCACATCGCCTTGGATTAATACCACTCACCACCGACCTGAAGAGTTATGTTCCCCGTGACAAGTGTTCCTGTGACAACAAGGGTTGTCCGCAGTGCACGGTCACTCTGACAATGAGTGTTGAAGGGGCACGCATGGTAATCTCTGAGGATCTTATTTCTCAGGATCCAGCAGTTCACCCGGCAGTTGGAAACATTCCGATTGTCAAACTCGAAAAGGGTCAGAAGGTCGTACTGGAAGCATACGCAATCATGGACCGTGGTTTAGACCATGCGAAATATCAACCTGTCACCATATGCGGGTACAAAAACTATCCGCTCATCAGTCATGATGACCGGTGTGACGGGTGTGGGTTGTGTGTGGAGGCCTGTCCGAAGAATATCCTGGAGGCTAAAGGCGGGAAGGTGGCAGTGATTGAAGGCGGAGACGTCTTGTGTTCACTCTGCCGGCTTTGCGAACAAGCCTGTCTCGATAGCGGGATCGGAGAAAAACCTGCAATTCATATTAATATGGATGATACGCGGTTTATCTTCTCGATAGAGGGTGATGGTTCACTCCCGGCAATTGAGATTATCACCCAGGGGCTGCTGTATCTGAAAAATCAATCAGAAGAACTCCTCGAAGCATTGAGCGAAATCAGGGGGTAACGGATCATGAGCAAAAGAAATGATAAGTCCAATCCGCGCCTCACCGAACTCATCAGGCTCCTGAAGAAGACATCGAGTGAGAACGAGGTGCAGATCTGGCGCGATATCGCGATCAGACTTGAGAAACCAAGTAAGAACTACGCTGAAGTGAACGTGAGTAAAATCAACCGGTATGCAAAAGAAGGGGAAACTCTGATTATACCGGGAAAAGTTCTTGGAAGCGGCGTTCTGGAGTCAAAGGTCATTGTTGCAGCTCTGAATTTTTCAGAGTCAGCGGTGAGTAAGATCTCCGGGCAAGAGGGCGAATGCATGAGCATTGAACAACTCCTAGAACTTAATCCAAAAGGCAGCCACGTAAGGATACTGAGGTGAGTGGGCATATGGTAACAGTAATCGATGGAGATGGACTGCTCGTTGGCAGGCTTTCTAGCGTGGTTGCGAAGCGGGCACTGAATGGCGAAGAAATTGCAGTTATAAATGCAGAAAAGGCTGTAATTTCCGGGAGCAGGGCACGGGTCTTTGGAATATACAAGACCAAGAGGGAGCGCGGATCCAGAGAAGGAGGTCCGTTCTTCCCACGCAGGCCGGATCATATCCTGAAGCGGACAATCCGTGGTATGATCCCCTATAAACGCCAGCGGGGTATTGAAGCGATGAAGCGCATCAAGATTCATGTCGGTGTACCATACGAGCTTGAAGGAATCGCTGCAGAGAAATTATCAGATGCGCACAAGACCCGTCTGAACACTCCTGCGTGTGTAACGCTTGGAACAGTCAGCAGTTTCCTTGGAGCAAAGTTCTAAAGGGTGAAATACGATGGTAAAAGTGATCAACACGAGTGGTAAACGTAAGACCGCTATCGCCCGTGCAACGTTCAGACCAGGCAAAGGCGTTATCAGAGTTAATTCTCTGATCCTTGACGTCTTTTCAACTGATCTTGCACGGATGAAGATCTCAGAGCCGCTCCAGTTAATCCCGAGCGCTCTTGATGGTGTCGATGTTTCAATCAAGATACGTGGCGGGGGAGTAATGGGCCAGGCTGAAGCAGCCCGGACCGCGCTTGCCCGTGGTATCGTCCAGTGGCACAGCGATCCCCGGATGAAAGACGTATATCTTATGTATGACCGCACTCTGCTGGTTAACGACTCCCGTCAGAAGGAATCGAAAAAGCCGCATGGTCGTGGTGCACGGAAGAAATTCCAGAAGTCATACCGGTGATGTTTATAACAAATACAGCATACGTGAGTGGTGCAATTAGATGATACCAGTACGCTGTTTCACCTGTGGGAAGGTAATCTCCACTGCATACGAGGACTATAAGCGCCGTAAGGAAGATGGCGAGGATCCTAAAAAGATCCTCGACGATCTTAATATGGATAGGTATTGTTGCCGGCGTATGTTGCTCACGCACAAGGAGATTATTGATGAAATTAATCCTTATCAATGAGGGGTCGTAGGGTAGCCTGGACCATCCTATGGCGTTCGGGACGCTGTGACCTGAGTTCGAATCTCAGCGACCCCATTCTTGTGTTGACTAATTCTTGAGGAATCGGATGCAGAACTATACGCGCTATGAAAAGGCACGCATCGTCGGTGCCCGAGCGTTACAGATCTCGATGGGCGCCCCCGTTCTTATTACGAGTACGTCCATTGATCCGCTGTACCTCGCGATGGAGGAATTTGAAAAAAATGTTGTCCCCATCACCGTTAAGCGGAGATAACTGAATCGGATGACTACCATACGCGCCGTTGATCTGAGGATCATACTCGACTCCCGCGGCCGGAAAACGGTTGAAGCAGACATCATCACAGAAAACGGACTTGGCAGAGCATCAGCTCCGGGTGGTGCCAGTTGTGGCATCTACGAAGCAACGGTGAAAGATCCGGTTCTGGCGATTGAGGATGCACGCAGGCAGGTGATTCCCCATTTGATCGGCATTAATTCGCAGGATCAGATTGGGGTTGATGCACTGCTACGGGAGATTGACGGGACTGATACCTTCGCGGGTATCGGCGCAAATATGGCGGTGGCCCTGTCCCTGGCGTCAGCCAGAGCAGCTTCGGCTGCACTCAGGGTTCCGCTCTGGAAGCATCTTGGTGGAGCATTTGTAACGTCTGTTCCTCTGCCACTTGGTAATGTTATTGGTGGAGGGGCTCACGCAGAGCATGCCACCGGAATACAGGAATTTCTTGTGGTTCCCACTGGATGCCCTGGAATCAGAGAGGGGATTTTTGCTAACGCCCGAGTACATGCGGTAGTAAAAGAACTTCTGAATAATCAGGGGATAGTATGTGGGAAAGGTGATGAAGGAGCATGGGCTCCGGCAATCTCTGACCGGCAGGCACTAGAACTGGTAACTGAAGCGGTAGATATCGTTGCTAACGAGGTAGGTTTCCGATTAGGGATCGGTGTCGATATCGCAGCTAGTCAGTTTTATAATCCTGATTCCGGACATTATGAATACCGTGACGGAACCGTCAGATCAGATGAAGAGCAGATTGCATATGTTGCTGAACTTATTGATGAGTTCGGATTAATATATGCAGAAGATCCTCTGTATGAGGATGAATTTGCCTCCTTTGCTGCTCTGACACAACAGGTGGGAAGCAGATGTCTCATCTGTGGTGACGATCTTTTCGTCACAAATCCTGCCCGTATCGGAAAGGGAATCTCTGAAGGTTCGGCTAACTGTACACTCATTAAACCGAACCAGATCGGAACTCTGACCGATACCTATGAAGCGATCTCTATCGCTCACCGGCATGGGATGGAGACCGTTATAAGTCACCGATCTGGCGAAACCGAAGATACTACCATTGCGCATCTGGGATGTGCCTTTGGGTGTGTATTTATCAAGACCGGTGTAGTCGGCGGTGAGAGAACCGTAAAACTGAACGAACTCATTCGGATAGAGGAGAGTATGTATGAACGGAAATGAGATGGAGATTGAACTGAACGAGCCCCTTGTATCAGTAGAAGAGTACCTGGCAGCAGGTGTTCACATTGGGACTCAGCAAAAGAGCAGCGATATGAAGAATTTTATCTACCGCGTCCGCGGGGATGGGCTTTACATTCTTGATATCAGAGAAACTGATGAACGCATTAAACTGGCAGCAAAGTTTCTTTCACAGTATGATCCTGCAAAGATTCTCATAGTGACATCACGTCAGTATGGTCAGTTCCCTGCAAAACAGTTTGCAGAGGCAATCGGCGGATTCCAGATGACCGGCAGGTATATCCCCGGTACCCTGACAAACCCGATTCTGCCAAAATTTGCAGAACCTGAAGTTATTGTAGTAACTGATCCGGTTAGTGACTCCCAGGTCATTCGCGAGGCACTTCAGATTGGTATTCCGGTTGTTGCTCTCTGTGATACCAACAACATGACCAGCCTTGTTGATGTTGTCATCCCAACCAATAACAAGGGGCGAAAGGCCCTGTCAATGATTTACTTCCTGCTCACCAAAGAGTTCCTTCGTCATAAGGGGTATTCAACCTCACTGACTCCTGAGGACTTTGAGACCGATCTGTAAATCAGAACAATTATATGAGTGGATTCTTTTTTGAATCACTCACCAATATTCGGATCTCATAATGATTAGGCGGTGCACCGTTGCCGGTATGTTCTATCCGGCTGACCCGGTTCAGCTAACTTTAATGCTGGATCGGTTTTTCAGCCACACCCGTACTGTCAGTGATGCAAAGGGGATTGTTTCTCCTCACGCTGGTTATGTATATTCAGGTCAGACTGCAGCTCATGCATATGCAGCTGTCAAACCCGATTTTGACGGTACTTTTCTGGTTATCGGGCCGAGTCATCGGGGATTTCCATCATGTATATCAGCATTGCCCTGGGAAACTCCGATTGGTCCGGTTCAGATTGACGTTGAACTGGTTTCTCTCATCACCATTCCAATAGATGAACAGGCTATGTCTTATGGAAATGAAAATTCTCTTGAAGTACAGATACCGTTCATTAGATATCGTTTCCCAAAAGCCAGAATTGTGCCGGTTATGATGGGACATCAGACAATGGATGAGGTTATCCGGATATCCAGAATCCTAAGTAAGGCGATCAGCGTATATTCGGGAGAGGTCAGAATAATTGCTTCAAGTGACTTTTCACATTACGTTTCTGCAGAGAAAGCAAAGAAGGATGATCTTTTTGTGATAGAATCATTAAAGGATCTGAATGTGCGGGAATTTTTTAGCAGGATACAACGGAATAAAATTACTGCCTGCGGCTATGGGCCAATTGGAACCATGATTGAATCGCTGAGACCTCATGGCGTTACCCGGTGCGATCTCATCACATATACAACCAGTGGGGAAACAAGCGGGGACTTTGATCAGGTTGTCGGATATGCGGCCCTGGCGGTGAACTGATTGTCCACATGGAGTGCTCCGGGAAAGGTTTTTCTCTTTGGTGAACACGCTGTGGTGTATGGAAGACCTGGTATTGCGCTGGCTATCCGCCCGCGGGTTTATGTAACTGTCAGGAAAACAAGTCATCCACATCATGCAAAATCTCCGTATATTGATCAATGTTTTAAAGAACTGAATGTGAAAGGGAGTGTCTATATTAATTCACAGCTCCCCAGTTCCTCAGGGCTCGGATCATCAGCAGCAGTAACTGTTGCAACGCTTGCTGCAATAAATGATGAGTTTAATCTGGGAAAAACCCGTGATGATATCGCTGAAATTGCATATAGAATAGAAAAACGTGTTCAAAAAGGGAGGGCCAGCCCTACTGATACAACGGTGTCGACATATGGCGGTATGTTCCTGATAAAAGAAGGTTCACGCAAACGCCTAGCTCCTCAAAATTATCACCTGGTCATAGGAAATACCCAGGTAACGCATTCGACCGCGAGAATGGTCGAGAAGGTTGCTGACCTGAAGTTAAAATATCCTCAGGTTTGTGAACCGGTTCTTGATGCCATTGAGGCAATTACCCTTGATGCAATGAAACACCTTGATGAGCCACCGTATCTCGGACGGCTTATGGATATGAATCATGCCCTCCTTGACGTATTAGGTGTCGGGCACCCTCAGCTTTCCCGACTGGTACTGGCAGCGAGGGCTACTGGTGCATATGGAGCAAAGATTACCGGTGCCGGCGGTGGCGGATGTATGGTTGCAATGGCACCCAAAAATCTTAAAGCACGCATTGCCGGTGCGATTGAAGTAACTGACGGACGGGCACTTATTACCTGTCTGGATACTGAAGGACTTCGGAAAGAGAAGGATGCGTAACCGAACGATACTTAAGCTCGGTGGGAGCGTAATTACTGAGAAATCTGCAGGATCAGCCGGGGTTATCAAAAATGACGTTCTGGCTACGATAGCTGCTTTAATTGCAAAGTATTCTGGAAAATCTTTCCTGATTGTTCATGGAGCGGGATCCTTCGGGCATCCCCAGGCACAAGCATATCAGATTCAGGAAGGTGTTAACCGGGATAACCGGAAAGGCATCTATGAGACTCACACTGCAGTATCTGAATTAAATACAGCAGTTGTTGCAACCCTGCGAAGCGGTGGGATTGAGGCGATTGCGATTCATCCGCTTCATGGATGCGTAGCATCATCTGGTCTCCTTGTCAATAATTCATTCAGCCATCTTGGGTTGATGATGGATTTAGGACTTGTTCCAGTAATTCATGGGGATGTGGTTATGGATCTGGAACAGGGAGCTTGCATTGTTTCCGGTGATCAGTTGGTCCGGGTCCTTGCAGAAGAACTTGGAATGGACCGGGTTGGTCTTGCGACCGATGTACCCGGGCTTCTTGCAGAGGACGGGTCAGTTGTGAGGGAGCTGCGTCGATCTATGGCGCACCAGGTCACCATTGGCACCTCAACTCATATTGATGTGACCGGAGGTATGGAGGGGAAGATAGCAGAACTTCTTCGCCTTGCTGATAGGGGAATTACATCTGAAATATTTCATATTTCAAAAATTCAGGCATTTCTCGCAGAACAGGATCATGGGGGAACACGAATCCTGCCGGAGGACATATGAACCGAACGGCATTCACCTCATCACGAAAACTTGATCATCTGCGTATCTGCCTTGAAGAAGAGATTGAATCAGGAAACACCGGATTTGAAGAAATCAGACTGGTGCATAACGCTCTTCCTTCTTGTGATATGGATACTCTGGATCTTAGTACTGATTTTCTTGGACACCGGCTTGGATCTCCGCTTTTTATATCTGCTATGACTGGTGGTCACCCGGAGACGAAAGTAGTAAACGAGGTTTTGGCTCAGGCTGCACAAAAGTTTCGCCTTGGAATCGGAGTCGGATCCCAGCGTGCAGCAATAGAAAATGATGATCTTGTTGATACGTTTTCCATTGTCAGAGATACAGCACCTGATGCGTTTATCGTGGGAAACCTTGGTATTGTTCAACTACGGGATCATGGGATAGAATGGGCTGAAACTGCTGTTGAGATGATAGATGCCGATGCTCTTGCAATACATCTGAATTTTCTTCAGGAGGCAATTCAACCTGAGGGAGATCATAATGCAACCGGGTGTCTGAAGGCCATTGAGGAACTTTGCACAAGTTTATCAGTACCAGTAATAATCAAAGAGACCGGGTGCGGCATTTCAGAAGAGACTGCCAGACTCTGTTATCATGCAGGTGCTTCCTGTGTGGATGTTGGAGGATATGGTGGTTCTTCATGGTCGGCGATTGAGAGCTTTCGGGCAGTGAAAGGGGAGACAGATGGAGATCAACGGCTCTCGGATCTTGGTCTGCTCTTTAAAGAGTGGGGTATACCCACTGCAGTAAGTGTTAGTGAAGTTGTCAGATGCGGCGGACCTGTCATTGCAAGTGGTGGAATCAGAACCGGCATAGACATTGCAAAAGCTCTAACGCTGGGAGCACAGCTTGGGGGAATGGCTCTCCCTCTGCTTAAACCGGCTTGTGATGGAATACAGGCTCTTTCAGATAAAATTGAGGCGATAGAGCAACAGCTCAGGATAGCTCTTTTTCTGACAGGGCATACACGGGTTTCTGAAATGAAGGATACCCGGTGGTATACTGCAGGTCCAGCCTCTCATATGACACATAAGAAAATAATTTAAGGAGGATATCAGCTTGGACATAGAAGTCCTTGCAGTGGGCGGCTATAATGAATTTGGACGAAATATGACCGCCGTCCGCTGTGGAAAAGAAATAGTCATTATCGACATGGGAATCCGGTTGGATTCTTTGATGATGCACCCTGAAATGGAGATGGAGAATACCCACTCACTGGATCTTATCGAATTAGGGGTTATCCCTGATGATACGGTGATGAACCAGATTGAGGGGACTGTTAAGGCGATCATTCTCTCCCACGGGCATCTGGATCATATTGGTGCAGTTCCAAAACTTGCGCACCGGTACAATGCCCCAATCATCGGAACACCGTATACTATAGAACTGGTACGCCAGCAAATTGAGGGAGAAAAGAAATTTGGCGTTAATAACAAACTTTACCCGCTTAAATTCGGGCAGCGATATACAATTTCAAATACGTTAACGCTTGAATTTGTGAGAACACAGCACAGTATAATTGATACTGCAACCATTGTGCTCTATACACCCAAAGGAGCCATTGTTTACGCACTTGACTTCAAATTAGATCGTAATCCCGTTCTTGGAGATCCTCCGGACTTTGCTAAATTTCGCAAGATCGGAAAGGAAGGGGTGCTTTGTCTGATCACAGAAGCGACTAATGTGAATCGGAAAGGCAGGTGTCCGAGTGAACAGCTGGCAAAAAGTATGGTTCGTGATGTGATGACCAGTTATGAGGATGATAAAAATGCTATCGTTGTTAGTACATTCGCCTCACACATTGCCCGTGTTAAAACAATTGCAGAATGCGCCCATGAGATCGGAAGAAAACCGATGCTTCTTGGACGTTCCATGGAACGGTACTGTAGCACAGCAGAACAGATGAAATATGTACGGTTCCCTGAAACCACGAGTATTTTTGGAAACCGCCGGGTTGTTGAACGCACGCTGAGACGTGTTATTAAAAGTGCCCGTGATGAGTATGTTCCGATAGTTACCGGTCATCAGGGAGAACCTGGCTCAATTCTAACCAGAATAGCGCAGAAGGATACTCCCTATCGGATAGAGAAGGGTGATAAGATAATGATAAGTGCACAGCTTATTCCAAACGATATGAACCGGGCACAGCGATACCGGATGTTTACTATGCTTAAACAGCAGGGTGGCCGTATCTTTGATGAGTTACACGTATCAGGACACGCATATTGTGAGGATCACTATGAGTTTCTTTCAATGCTCACTCCTCAGTACATCATCGCAGCACATGGTGGGGTTAATCTCACCTCCGAGTACCTTGAACTTGCCCGTGAATGTGGATACACACTCAATAAGGATTTCTTCCTGATGGCAAATGGTCAGCGGCAGAGACTGACCTGATTGGTGTTATTATGGATCTGGAGACATATCTACAGAATACTGCAACTGAAGTCAATAAAATTCTTGACCAGTACTATGGATCCCCTGCAACTGAACTTTCACAGGCAGCAAACCATCTTCTTTTTGCCGGAGGCAAGCGACTGCGCCCGGCAATTTTCAAACTTGCAGCAGATATTATCTGCCCTGAAAAAACAAGGGATATTCTTCCTGCAGCATTAGCTCTTGAAGTGACTCATAATTTCACTCTGATTCATGATGATATTATGGATGGAGATGAAACAAGACGTGGGAAACCAACGGTTCATACACTATGGGGAGAGCCGGCTGCGATCCTTGCTGGTGATGTATTATTTGCACGTGCCTTTGCTCTTATCTGTAAAGCAGGTGCATCTGACCGGTCTAAAGTTATAGCATCACAAATGCTTGCTGAAACCTGTGAAAAAATTTGCGAAGGTCAACAACAGGATATATCATTTGAATCACGACAGGATGTGACCAGAGATGAATATATCACGATGGTTACCCTGAAGACCGGAGTTCTTTATGGGGCTTCAGCTGCTATTGCTGCTGTTTTATCTGATGCATCAGATTCTCAAATAGAATTCCTGTATAACTATGGGTGCAATACTGGTGCAGCATTTCAGATCCAGGATGATATCATTGATCTCATGGCCCCACCGGAAAAATCTGGCAAGGATCAGGCTTCTGATATCAGAGAAGGAAAGCAGACACTTATTGCTATCATTGCACGGGAGAAGGGAATTGATCTTGCTCCGTACCGTCGGACACTGAGCAAAGATGAAATTGCCGGTCTCATCACTCTGCTTCAGGATTCGGGTGTCATTGGTGATGTCCAGAAGGTAGCTGAAGATATGGTACAGAGTGCTATTGAAGGACTTTCATCTTTCCGAGACTGCCCTGAGCGTAAAATTCTTTCTGACCTTGCATATCATTTTATTCAACGGGGATACTGAATGGACGGTGATCTTCGTACCATTCTTCTTGGTGCAGCACTCCAGAATGCCGTTAAACATAAAAGTGTCCCGGCAGCCGGGGCAGTGATGGGCGTTGTCATGGGCGGCCATCCTGAACTTCGATCCCGTGCTGGTGATATAAAAGCACTTTTAATTGATGTACTTGCAGAGGTGGCCTCTCTCTCATATGAAGATCAGGCAATTCGTCTGGCTGAGGTTGCTCCGGATCTCTATGCAGCTCTTTCTGAAAAGAAAGAAAAGCGGAAACATACCCTTCCTGATCTTCCTGGTGCAGAAAATGGCGTGGTAATGAGGTTTGCTCCAAATCCATCCGGCCCGCTTCATTTAGGGCATGCCAGGGCAGCTTTTCTCAACGATGAATACATTCGTCGCTATGGTGGAAAGTATATCCTCCGAATTGAGGATACCGATCCAAAACGGGTAGATCCTCAGGCATATGATATGGTGCCTGAAGATATCGGGTGGATGGGGCTCAATATCACCGAAACGATATATCAGTCTGACCGGTTCGAACTCTATTATGATGTCGGCAGGCAGCTGATTGAGAAAGGAGCCGGTTACGTCTGTCGGTGTGACAATGAGGAATTTAAAAACCTCAAGATGCATAAGGCGGCCTGTCCATGTCGTTCGCAGACGGTTCAAGAAGCGGCCGAGCTCTTTGATACGATGCTTGAAGGAGGATTTGCTGAGGGTGAGGTTTCAGTCAGATTAAGAACTGATTTGAATCATCCGGATCCTGCGATGCGGGATTATCCCCTGTTCCGGGTGCTCACCTCCACTCCTCATGAACGGGTAGATGCAATTGTCTATCCGCTTATGAATCTTTCAGTAGCGGTTGATGATCATCTTCTTGGGATGACTCATGTCATCCGGGGAAAGGATCATATCGCAAATACCGGGAGACAGAAGTACATCTTTGATCATATGGGATGGAAACCCCCTGTTTATCGTCATTATGGGCGTATGGGGATTGAAGGTGTTGTTCTTTCAACATCACAGATGCGCCAGGGTATCGATGCCGGTGAGTATACCGGGTGGGATGATGTCCACCTTGGGACTCTCCGGGCCATGGCCAGACGCGGTATTCAGCCTGAAGCAGTTCGAAACGCCGTTGTTGAGATTGGGATTGGTGAGACAGACATTCAGTTCTCCTGGGAAAATCTATATGCGAAGAACAAGGATGTCGTGGATGCAGGAGCAGATCGCTTTTTCTTTGTCCCTGATCCCGTTGAACTGACAGTAGAAGATGCGCAGCCGGTGACTGCAAAGGCGATGCGATATCCAGGGGATGATGCACGAGGGTACCGGGAGATTCCATTCTCCGGAAAGATAGTGGTTCCCCGTGCAGAACTTGAGTCAGGGGTATCGATGGTGCGGTTGAAAGATCTTTTTAATATCACCATTACCCGGAATGAAGATTCTTTCTCTGCTTCATATGCCGGTGATGAACTTCAGCAGGCCAGGGATGCGAAAGCACCGATTATCCAATGGCTTCCATCCGGATATGGTACCCCGTGTACCCTCAGGAAGGCGGACGGGGATGTCATCGGAGTCTGTGAGCCTGAAGTGAAAATGTGGAAGGATCGGGTACTTCAGTTCGAACGGGTTGGATTTACCCGGATAGACTCAGTTGATTCTCAAATTGTGGCATATTACAGTCATCGATAACATCTGAATAATGATATGCCAGGGAATGTTCAATGTTACCTGGACTGGTACATGAATTTCTCACTGTTTTTTTTGTTGACAGGATAGTTAGTAAGGAGGTCGAGGGATGTGTGTGGCCCCCTCTTTATTACTTAGGAAAGTTTCGGGATATGTATTTATCCCGCTTCTGGTACGGTCAGGCTGGAGTATTGACCATTTTGATTTTGGATATTGTGCTGCGAAGTATCTCTTGTCACTAATTCATTCTTCGTTTTCTTTCCACCTCCTGATGACCTGGTTCTGGTCATCTGGTAAATTCATCTGTGTTTTTCAGAGGTGATGATTTCATCCCGTAATCTATGTGGTTCCTGATTAAATTCCGAATATTTATTACTTTTTGCATTTATTGGCAGGAGTGCAAATGGTGAAAAGGAGGTTGAAACTATCAAAAATGACGAAAGATTATCTCATAGTGATAATTGTTCTGAGTAAAGAACAAGGGTATGCAGGTACTGGTGTAATAACTAAAAATTTCTGGTTGCTCCTTCATCAGCGGTTGAAATAATTAGTCTGATAGCAAAGCTCGGCTTTTCTTCCATGTATATTCCTGATATCACCTGCTCACAAGCATTAATACACCAACTACAAACATCACTGCAACAAAAAAGTATCTCAGGGTCTTTGCCGGACATCGATATGCAAATCTTACGCCTATTATTGACAAGGGA
>Ga0351896_1067_pt3 | contig 27680 bp, 27 predicted proteins | sample BONcelHT113001C3_FD_205821 | JGI IMG/M metagenome (GOLD analysis project Ga0351896, IMG submission 205821) | Enriched cells from coal bed in the Powder River Basin, Montana, United States - BONCAT cells T11 rep1 HSBNCT.T11.300.1.C3 ...
ATGCAGCACGCCGCACCGATTCCGGTTCCACCGCCGGTGACAACAGCCACTGGTTTATCGCAGGCGTTTTTTGTCATATACGTTTACTCCTTATTATTCCTTCATTCCCGGCTGATGCCGCCTATGCAGTTGGGCGAAGGATTGGGATAATCTTTGTAGGTGATCCCTTTGAAAATGCCGGCCCGGGCTTTTTTGACCGATGCGATGTTTTCACCGTCGATCCATACGGTTGCATCGGCGATGGCGATGCTGGAGCCCGCCTGTTTGAGTTCCCGGAACCGGACAATATCGATTTCGAAACGGGCGATCTTGTTGTGGGGCCGGATCTGGCCGGAAAAAACCACTTCCTCGCAACCCAGTGCCCTCCCGGCGCCAAGCGCCCCGCGCCAGACGGCATAAAAACCCACGAGCTGCCAGACGGCATCCACGCAAAGGCAGCCGGGCTGCACCGGGTCTCCGGGAAAATGGCACTGGAAATACCAGGCATCGAGCCGGATATCCTGTTCGGCGGTCACGCGGCCGCGATTTCCGTTTTTTTCGATGCTGACAATCCGATCCACCATCAGAAAAGGCGGGGCCGGAAGCCGCGCGTCAAAACCCTCGGGCGGATCTTCGATCAGGCGTCCGTAGGAAAACGCCAGCAGGTTTTCAAAAGTGAAATGATTCTGTTCTAAAAAATCAGTGTATTTCATGTTGGTCCTTGTTAAACGATAGCCAAGTCTTTGGATTTGCGCTCATGGCAGCATTGACATCTGAATCGGGGAATCTTCGATTTTCAGGCAAGCCGTTCCCCGCCGTCTGCGCAGATGAGCGCGCCGTTGATCCAGGCGGCTTCTTCCAGACACAGAAGGAAAATCACGTCGGCCACATCTTCCGGGGTGGTCAGGCGCCCGAGGGGATTGCGCAGTCTTGAATGGGCCATGATCCGGTCGTGGCCCGGGATGGCCCGCAGGGCGGCGGTGTCGGAAACTCCGGCCTGGATGATGTTCGAGCGGATGCCGAACGGTGCAAACTCGACCGCCATGGCCCGGCAAACCGATTCGAGGACCGCTTTAGCGGCTGAAACCGCCGCGTATCCGCGCCAGGCCACATTGTTGCCTTCACTGGTCAGGCCGATGACCCGCGCATCGGACGCAAACCGTCCGCGCCGGAAGATGTCCTGAACCCATTCCACGATATTTGATCCCATGGCCTGGAGGGTTCGGGCAAAATCTTCGGCATCAAGGAACCGGTCAGGGGCATAGTCGGGCGGATCAAGCAGTGTGCAAAGGCAGTCCGCCCCGTTTTCAAACGTCTCGCGAACCGCCTGGTCAAAGGTCTGAGGGTCGGCCTTTACCTCGGCTGCGATTGTTGCCCGGCCGGCCTTTTGTTTGCCGGACGGAAAATACGGTGCGAGGAGCTTGAGGTTCCCGAAAGCCACCGCGTGAAGGAGCAGCCGGATTTTTCCGGTCGCGCCGAGTTCGGTCTCAAGCGCATCAAGCACGTGGCATCGGCCTTCGGATGACAGGGCATCCAGGTTGAACGTCATCACCTTCACGCCGGCGTCCTTGAGTGCTTCGAATTCCGGCGTGATGCGGGACATGGCCCCCCGGCGATCCCGGTGCACGATGCACAGGTTCATGCCGTGCCGGGCAAGCTTCTTTGCGGTGGCCAGCCCGAAGCCGCTCGACCCGCCGATAATAACCGCCCAGAAATTTTTATTGAATTTTATCATGCCTATCCTATAACGGATTGCGCGAATTCCCGCCGGGCGGCGGAAAGCGTGGTGATGGAGCGGCAGGTGACGCCGATGCTCTTGAAAAAGTTCTTTAACGGCCGGTTCGGACCGATTTCATAGATCGTACCGGCCTTTTCCGCCAGGGCCTGCATGTTGCCCCGCCAGTTCACCGAATTGCTGATCTGGGAGACGAGGGTATCGATAATGCTTTCAGCGCCGCCCGTATGAAACCGGCCGGTCACATTAGACGTTACCCGTTCGGCATTTGTTGGATTGAGCTTGGCGGCTACCGTGTTCAAGACGTCCCGGAAGGTATCCTTTATGGTCATCATGAAGCGGCTGTGAAACGGTGCGCTGACATTCAAGGCAACAAATCGCAGTTCTTTTTCACCGCCGATGGTCGATTTCAGGCGCTCTTCGGCTAAGGCGATCACATCGGCGCGGCCGCTGATCACGACCTGGTCCGCGGAGTTGATATTGGCCACATCAATGGGAAGTCCTTCCAGGACGTTGCGGATCTGTTCCACATCGAGGTTTTCGGCGATCAACGCCGCCATGGCGCCGATTCCCGGGGGAGTCGCCTGCTGCATGAGCCGTCCGCGAATATGGACCGTCTGGAGAGCTTCGGCAAACGGCATGACGTCCGCGGCCACCATTGCCGCATACTCGCCCAGGCTGTGGCCGCCGAAGTATTCCGGTGAAAAGCCGTACTCGAATCGAAGTCCCCTCAGCATGGCGATTTCCGTGGCCAAAATACAAGGCTGGGCGTACTCGGTCATATTGATTTTGTCATCATTTCCGAAACAAAGGGCCGCCACGTCCCAGCCCAGGGCTTCGGACGCTTCATCAAATGCTTCCCGGCTTGCGCCGATATTGTCATAAAAATCTTTTCCCATTCCGGGCCTCTGGGTTCCCTGGCCGGGGAAAACAGCCGCGGTTTTTTCGCTCATCATAATCTCTCACCTCTTTCTTTGTTTTCAGATATTGCTCAATCGCTAATGGTCGTTTGGATGAAAAGATAAGACAATTACGGCAACATACAATACCATTTTCTTAAGTATTGCAAATTAATACCATATGTATTATCAACAGCCGGGGACGATGATCAGGCGCAAAAGCATGATCATGAAAAATCCGGACCCTTCATGAAGGCACAAAAAACCGATAAAAGACAGGAGGGAACATGAGCCAGACAACCCAACTGATAAGCACCCTGAAAAAATGCCTGAAAGCCAAAGGCATGACCTACCGGCAGGTGGCCCGGGCATTGGGTCTGAGTGAGGCAAGCGTCAAGCGGCTTTTTTCGGAACAGACCTTTTCTTTAAAGCGGCTCGAGGAGATCTGCAACCTGCTTGATTTGAATTTTTATGACCTGGCCAAGCTCAGCGCAAATTCGGAAGGCGACCCGACGTTGCTGACCCTCGAGCAGGAAATCGCTTTGTCGGAAAATCCCAAGTTGCTTGTCTATGCCTACCTGCTCGTAAACGGACGGGACCCTGCCGGCATTGTGCAAGATTACAACATATCCGAAGCCGAATCGTTGCAGTATCTTCTGGAACTTGACAGATTGAAGATTATCGAGCTGTATCCGGACAACCGGGTTCGGTTGCTGACGGAAAAAAATGTTGCCTGGCGCAAGGACGGTCCCATGGCCAAAACCTATGAAAACCGGGCTCGAAAAGAATTTATGGATGCAACCTTTGACCAGTTGGATGAACGGCTCGGCTTTATAACCGGAAAGCTTTCGGAGGGTTCCCGGTCGGTCATGCTCAAAAAAATCGATCGCCTTTTGAAAGAATATTTTGAACTTACCGAGATCGACAAGGCGCTTCCCCAGGAAAGAAGCAAAAATACAGGTTTGCTGATCGCTTTTCGGCCCTGGGTTTTTTCGTTGTTCGATGAATACAGGTTAAAACCCGCATCATCGGGGTCCGAAAGATGATTGGGAATCCAGCCCCCCGGAACGAAGACATGTTCATCAAAAACATTGACATAAAAGCAATATCATAATAGGTTAAGCAAAATTTAACCGGTTCACAGGGAGGGGTGTCATGGCGCGGGATTTGGGCATAATGTTTCGTTTCGGCAAAACAGTGATCGCAATGTTGGCGGTGGTTCTTCTGGTCGGCTTTGGTTCCACGGCTCTGGCGAGCGAGGAAATTTACCGGGAGTTTATGCTCATCTCCCAGGGCAAGGGAGACCCCCAACTCTTTGCCAAAATCAACGCCGAAGCGAAAAAACTCGACTGGTCAGGGGCTCAACAAATCGCGTTTAAGGGAAATCTGCGACTCCTCAAGATCGAAGGCGCGGAAAGAGACGATGCCCAGATGTACATGGTGCGTGACGTCAGCGGCGAACTGCATCTCCTGGCCCCGCCGCCGGCCGGCGCCCCGGCGGATATGAAGGCCAATTATATCGAACTTGAAAAAAAGCTGGGAGATAAATTCATCTTCAATCTGCTCAGGGTGGAAGGTGAGGTTGAAGGCCGGACCTACAGCTTTGTTTACCTGTCGGAACCGCCCCTGCGAACCGCCCTTGATCGCATCTTTAAAATTTGCATTGTTCTGATGCTCTTTTTTGTAATGGTCGGTATGGGACTCACCCTGACGGTGGAAGATTTCCGGCGGGTGTTCAAGAAGCCCAAGGCGATTATAACCGGCGCATTTCTGCAATGGGCCATAATGCCGCTGGTCGCCGTTGTTCTGGGCAGGGCACTTGGTTTTTATGACGCCTTTCCGTTCATCTTCGTCGGGATTGTGCTCATCGCCGTAAGCCCCGGGGGCGTTACCTCCAACCTGATGACCTTTTACGCCAAGGGCGACCTGGCCCTTTCCATATCTCTTACGTCCTTTTCAACCGTGCTTTCGATTTTTTTCACGCCGTTTTTCCTGGCGCTCTATTGCGCCAATGTGCCGGAGGTAAACATCCCGGTCATGCTCATCGTGCAGACCATCATCATACTGGTGCTCATACCCCTTGCCGTTGGCATGACGGTCCAGGCCCGGTCCCCCAGGCTGGCGAAAAAAGCGACGCCGATTTTTGCCGCTCTTGGGATCATCGCGCTTCTCTTTCTGATCATCGCCGGGGTCCTGAGCAACCTTGAAGTCTTTTCCGATACCGAGCGCTACAGCGTCAAGTTCTACGGCGCCGTGTTCATCCTGACCGTTCTGGGAATGTTTGTCGGGATTGTCTTCCCGAAATTATTAAAGATCAGCAACTACCAGGTACGGGCACTGTCCCTGGAAACCGGGCTTCGCAACGCGTCGCTGGCCATGGCGCTTGCCCTTCTCATCCAGGACTATATGGGTGATTTTTACAGTTCCATGTTTGTCACGTCGGCCATGTTCGGACTGCTCATGTACGTGGCGGGATTTCTTTCCATATGGTTTTACAAAAAACTGCTGCCCCTGGAAGAGACGCCCGAGATGGAAGTAGAAATCAATCCACAGGAAGCATAAAGCGCGACGCGCAAAATCCGACATCACAATCATCGGGCATCCGGCTTTCCGAAAAATCTTTCCGCCTGCATTTCGGATACCGAGCGGCGCGCGACTGATGCGGGCGGTCTATCCGGCCGCCAGAACTTCCTGTACCTTTTGGATCAGCAGTTTCGGAGAAATCGGTTTCTGGATGAAAAAAACATCCGCGTCCAGAATGCCTTGATGGGCCATGGTGCCGGTGGAGTAGCCGGACATGAAAAGCACCTTGATTCCGGGCCGTTTTGTCTTTAGTTCGTTCGCCAGCTCCTGACCGTTCATCCCCGGCATGATCACGTCCGTGATCATCAGGTGAATCTCTTTTTCGTACCGGTCAACCGACTCCACGGCGTGTTGGCCGTCCATGGCCTCGATAACATCGTAACCATAGTGTCGCAGGGCCACTTCCAGCAGCCGCCGGACCATTGCATCGTCTTCCACCAGCAGGATGGTTTCGGTGTCCTTTATCTCTTGCTGCCCCGGGAATGGTTTTTTTTTCGCGGTTTCATCGGATTCCCCCATTATCGCCGGCAGATAGATTTTAAAGGTGGTTCCTTTTTCCGGTTCGCTGTAGACCCATATGTATCCGTCCATCTGCTTGACGATGCCGTAAACGGTGGACAGGCCAAAGCCCGTGCCGTGTTCTTTATGTTTGGTGGTATAAAACGGCTCGAATATTTTGCTCTTTGTTTCCGGGTCCATGCCGCAGCCGGTATCGCTGACCGATATCAGCACGTAGTGCCCCGGCGACAATTTTATGTCGTGATCCCTTGCATAGGATTCATCCAGTTCGGCATTGGCCGTCTCAATCGTCAGGTCGCCGCCCATGGGCATGGCATCCCTGGCGTTTGTCGCCAGATTCATGATCACCTGCTGTATCTGGATCCGGTCTGCCCGGATTTTTTTCAAATCAGGGGCCAGGCTGATGCCTATGCGGACATCTTCGCCCAGGAGCCGCTGCAGCATTTTTTTTATGCCCCGTATTTCCGTATTGACGTCAAAATCTTCGAGTTCCAGCAACTGTTTTCGGCTGAAGGCCAGGAGCTGACGGATCAGTGCGGCGGCGTTTTTTCCCGCTTTGAGGATCTCCTCCAGGCATTCCCGCAACGCCCCCCGGGCGGGCAGTTCTTCCCCCATCAATTCGCCGTATCCGATAATGGTCGTCAGGTAATTATTGAAATCATGTGCTATTCCTCCCGAAAGTCTGCCGATGGCTTCCATTTTCTGGGCCTGTAAGGATTGAAGCTCCAGCTTTTTCCGTTCCGTGATATCCTGGTGGGTTCCGATTAACCGGAGGGGTTTGCGGTGTTGGTCGTAAGCCGTGCATTTTCCGCGGGAGCGTATCCACCGCCATTCCCCCGACTTGTTGCTGATGCGGTATTCCAGCTCGAAATAGGCGGTTTTGCCGTTAAAATAATCATCTATGGATTTTTCAAAATCGGAAAGGCTGTCCGGATGGAGGCTGCGCTTCCACAATTCAACGGTGAACCACCTTTCATCAGGCGTGTATCCCATCAGCCGTAACCAGTTATCGTCGTAAAGCACCTCTCCGGTGACCGTGTCCCACTCCCAGATACCCATATCGGTGCCGTCTAATGCCAGAAATGTGCGTTCGAGGCTTTCCTGGAGGGCCTTTTCCATTTTCTTTTTGTCCGTGATATCGATGATCAGACCGTCGATAACGGTTTTGCCGTCCTGTCTCACGGCATCCGGCCGTCCCTGTTCCCAGACCCATTTTTCCTCGCCCCGGGCCGTGATGATGCGGTATTCCACCTGAAACGGGTCTTTATCGGCGACGGCCTCATGGACAGCGGACCGGACCATTTCCCGGTCGGCGGGATGGATGATGGAAGCATAGGTCACCCGGCCGGAAACAAAATCCTCCGGCGGATGCCCGGTCAGGGTATGGACCCAGTCGCTGACAAAAAGCATGGTCCATTCCGGATCATTTAGACGCCGATAGGCCATCAGCGCGTATCCGCCCATCATCTGATTGAAAAGCAGGCGATCCTGCGACACTGATTCGACAACCGGGTCACTGCCCTGCTTTGAATTTTCAACTGATTTGTTTTGATGGTTTTCCTGCATTAAAGTATAGCCTCGCCCGGCAATGCCGTCTGATAGAAAATCGACCTGATATGGTTTCTCAGCCCACAGCCCTGTCGGCATTCCGCGGGAAGGCGGACATTCTGCTGATCACATGTCTGGCCTGGTTTGCTGCATTCATTATCTTTTCCATGCCCGATGGGTCCGCGTTTTCACCGGGGTCGTTCAGGATTGTTTTCTCAAGAGTGTGCTGGACCCCCTGGACTTCCCTGGTCCATTTTTTCACCTCAATCTGTAAAATTTTATGATGGACTTTCAGGTTTTCCGTGGTTTTTTTCAGAAGGTCCTGGGATTCCTTCAGTTTCACCAGCCGGTTGACCCGGGCAACGAATTCATCGGCGTTAAAGGGTTTTTTGAGATAATCGATGGCCCCGAGATGAAGCGCTTTTACGATATTGACCGTATCGGTCATCACCGTGAGAACCAGGACCGGAATATCCCTGAGGAGCAGGTCGGCATGGAGACGCTCCAGCATCTGGAAGCCGTCCATTCCCGCCATGATAATATCGAGAAGGATTACATCCGGCATAATCTTTTCAGCCATTGCAAGCCCTGCTGCGCCGTCTTCGGCGGAATAAACGTCGTAGCCTTCGATTTCCAGGTAGATCCGGCACATTTCCGCGTTATTGGGATTATCGTCCACGATTAAAACCGTTTTTGTCTTTTCCATGGCATGCTCCCTTTCTTTTTTATGCGTTACAGGATCGGGAAAAGTCCCTTTCCGCTGATATGAAACAGCAAAGAATAAAATGCATGATGCATACCATCCCCGCCGGATAAATAATTTTTACAATATATTGATTTTACGAGAATTAAACTTGAAACCGATTTTAACGGCACCTGAAGTGGTACTTTTTGTTACAAAATACAACTTGCATACTGTGAAAAAATGTTACGCTTGTACGCAAACCGGCCTGCCGAACCGGCGCCGATTGGTTCGCGCGCTACTGAAATCTATATCTCGACAACCCGGAACCGATGTGCTAATGAGGCAAAATTATGAAAAAACCCGCTATCATCCTCATCGACGACAACGCGGCCTTTATTGAGATTTTCAAGGAATTGCCGGAAGCCGAGGCTTACGACATTTTCGGGTTCACTTCCGCAAGAGAGGCGATTTCGTTTCTGGAGAAGGAATCCGCGGACCTGGTGATCTCAGACATCCAGATGCCCGAGATGACCGGCAACCAGGTGCTGGCCAAAATTTTAGACATCAATCCCGACATCCCCCTGATCCTGGTGACCGCGTACGGCTCCACCGAAAAGGCCGTGGAAGCCATCAAGCAGGGGGCCTATCACTATTTTCCAAAGCCCATCGACGATAAGCTGGATCTGTTCTGGAAGACCGTTGCGGAGGCCATAGAAAAAGGCAGAAGGCTTTCGGAAATCGAATCCCTGCGAAGAGAAAAATCCCTCCGCCGCGAAACCCCGACATCCATGGTCGGGGCCTCGGGCGCCATTAAAACCATCTTCGAGTCCATCCGGGATGTGGCCGAACTTCCGGTGACGGTGCTCATCTCCGGCGAAACCGGCACCGGCAAGGAACTGGTGGCCCGGGCTATCCACGAGATGAGCGGCCGCCGGGAGGAGGGGTATTTCGCCATCAACTGCCACGCCCTGTCGCCGGGCCTGCTGGAAAGCGAGCTGTTCGGCCATGAGCGGGGAGCCTTTACCGGTGCCGCGGGACAGAAAAAGGGATTGTTTGAAATCGCCGACAAGGGGACGCTGTTTTTGGATGAAATCGGCAATGCCCCTTTGCCGCTGCAGGCCAAGCTCCTGCGGGTGCTGGAAGCCCGGGAGTTCACCCGGGTGGGGGGAACGGCCAGAATCCGGTCCGATTTCCGGATCATCGCCGCCTCCAACCTCCCCCTGGAGGCCGAGGTGGCAAAAGGCGCCTTCCGGCAGGACCTGCTCTACCGCCTGAAGGTCTATACCATCGATATCCCGCCCCTGCGGGAACGCAGGGAAGACATCCCCGTGCTGGCCCGACATTATCTCCTGTATTTTTCCGAAAGATACGCCAGACCCATTCAGGGCATATCCGAAGACGCCCTGGTGGTTCTGGGCATTTACGACTGGCCGGGAAACGTCCGGGAACTGGTCAACATCGTGGAGCGGGCCGTGATCACCTGCCGGGAGTCGATGATCACCACCCGGCACCTGCCGTTTTACGCCCCGGAGGGCGGCCCGCTTTCCGGGCTGAACCTGGAGGAAATGGAAAGATACTGCATCATGCTGGCCATGAAACAGACCCGCAACAACAAGACCCGGGCCGCCGAGCTGCTGGGCATCCACCGCAAAACCCTCATCGACAAAGTTAAAAAATACAGCCTGGGAGACGACGGGTCCGATTAAATCCGTTTTTATACTTCATGTCCGGGCGTGCTTCGGGTAAATGCGTTTTGTAATCTTGTTGACAAAAGATGAACGTCATCATAGATTATGTACCTAAAGTACCAATTGTACAATTTAACTGTTTGAGGGAATTGCCATGCTTAAAAAAATCACAACCGCTGATGCGAGAAAAAAATTTGCCAATATTATTAACCAGGTCGCGTTTGGAAAAGATTCTTTTGTCCTGACGCGCCGGGGGGAACCCATTGCTGCCATCGTTTCGATAAATGAACTCAAACTGTTGCAGGATTTAGAGGACCAAATCGATATAGAAGATGCATGGGAGGCTAAAAACGAAGCCGGCGAATCGATTCCATGGGAAGAGTTGAAGAAGGAACTTGAGCTTTGAAATACAGGATAGCGGTCAAAAAGTCCGCGGCCAAAGAGCTTAAAAAAATACCCATGCCGGATCAGAAACGAATCGGCATGGCAATTGACAACCTTGCCGAAAATTTGCCGGAGCCAGATACGACCAAGATGAAAGGAAATAATCCCTTTCACAAAATCAGGGCCGGAAATTATCGAATTATTTATGAAATTCAAGATGACATTCTGCTAATTCTCATCATAAAAATAGGTCACCGCAAAGATATCTACAGAAATCTCGCATAAAGAGGAAGGCGTTTCCTTCTTTCATTCCATGCGCCGGCGCGCCTTGGGGCAAATGCGTTAACGCGCTCGTTTGTATGGACTTTCCGGATTGAGTCTGCTATAAGCCATTGACGAATCAAAAGACCGCATCACACACCCATTTCTGATACCAGGTCGTTTCACAAGGATAGCATCATGAAGCTTGAAGAGATTGGCAAGGGCAATCTGATCTCCAGGATTGAGCAGTCCGGGCCGGTGCGCATCATTGCGGTGGAAGACGCCGGCGGGAATGCCGTCAGTGTGGTTTATAAAAATCAGGCCGGGAATCTTGGCGAGCGAATGCTTTTTCGCGGCGATGAACATCTGCTGGCGCCGGCCGAAGACAAGCGCCCCTGGCAGTTCAATGCGCCGGGCGGGGCCTTCAAGCTCGGTGTGGAGGCCATGCGGATTCACTTGGCCCATCTCTTTGATCCCATGATGGCCATCCATGCTTCCAATGTCATCCCCTTGCCGCATCAGATCACAGCCGTCTACGAATCCATGCTGCCCCGCCATCCCCTGCGGTTTGTCCTGGCAGACGATCCCGGCGCCGGTAAAACCGTCATGGCCGGCCTGTATATCCGGGAATTGCTGATGCGCATCAACACTAAGAGCTGTGGCAGACAAAGTGTGATTATCTCTACATGCCGCGTCTGGTGTCGGCCGACATCCTCCAGAAGGCCATTGCTGCCGGTGTGATAAGCGGGGATTATTTCGGCTATGCCGACGGCAGGGGAGACAACCGGTATAAAGGCTTGAAGCTCGAGAAAAGACCTTACGTGGTGATCGATGAACGCTCCGTGATTGTTGAGCTTGGGGCGGCCGGAAGCGCCATTGCCGCTACCGGGCCGGCCGGAGAAAAAACAGGCACGGCGTTAGATACTGTAGAATCAACACCTGTGGATGATTCCGAAGCGGCCGTAAAGACCGATCCCGATACGCCGGCAGCAGCACTGAAAACCCGGTTTTTCGGTACGGTCGAACTATACCCCCACACCGGCCGGATGGCCTTTGACCAGATCCACGATGAGATCATAAAGCTGTTTTTAACAAAACTGGGCGTAACTGTAACCGTGCGCCTCGACATCACCGCCCAGTTTTCCGAAGGCTTTGACGAAAACCTCCAACGTGCCGCCCGGGAAAACAGCGCCGCCCTGGATTTTGATGACGCTGAGTTTGATTGAGGAAGGCCAGGACACCAGACAGGACAACGTCAAACACCGTTGCGTAGATGAATGGTTCCAGGCCGTAGACGCTCACGCCGGCTTCGGCCGCCGGCGTCATGACGTGGCCGGATCACCGGGGGAGGAGTGCCATCTTTTGCTTTTCTTTACGCAACTTTTATTTCCAATTTTTTCCCAAGTGCTTGTACAAATTATTCCAACGTGGACAGCTTTATATCCTCTGCATGATTTTCAATACGAGAAATGGCGGTTTTTTTAGTTTTCAGCTTCTCGGCAAGCTGTGTTTGAGTCAGGCCGGCTTCTTCTCGCGCCATTTTCAGCATGACACCAATCTTAAACTCTTGATATCCTGTTTCAAAGTCCTTGGCAAACTCAGGATCTCCGGCATTGCGTTTTGAAATATATGTCTGTAAGTCACCCATCATCTCTTCCTTTTTTAATAATCTTTCTTCCTATCTGAGGCAATTTTGATATCCCGGCGCAGTCGCCGGGAATGTGAAAATCACAGGCGCACGCTGTTTGGCCTCCTGTGCATTTTATGGTTCGGCAAAGCCGCTGCTTCGTATGTATCTCAGTGCTGTTAATAATCAACATACCTTTGCCATGCAAAAGCAATGCCTATTGCTCAACCGAATAGGAGTTTAGAAACTGTCGTCTCCAAAGAAGCATCTTGTCCACTTCATTCAGCTCAGCATCTTCACAGACGGCGTCCCAATGCTGTTCGATTGCTGCAATAAGGTTGCCAAAGATTTCGCGGGCTTCTTCTTCGGAAAGAAAAAAGTTGTGCGCAGTCTCAAGGCACGTTTTGAGTTGGCTCAGATTATTGTCGCCGGATATGAGCATGGCCTGTGAAGCCTCATTTCCTGTGCGGCCTTGCGGACAAATGTCATAAGCAGGTGTCAGGGTCAACGATTTGCCGTCCCAAAATGCGGCATGGTTCCGCGCATGATCGTCGGTATTGCCGCACAGAATATTGAAGACGAGCCGAGAGAACATCTCTTTCAGTGCATGCTTCGGGTCGGTAAAACGGTGGCGGATAATTTCGGATAACGTTTCATAGCTGGCGTACCGCGCCATCATATCATCTAACTGAAAAAGAGTCAGGGCGGAGACCATCGCCTTTCGTGCCCACTTGTCACCTTTCGGCACGCGGTCAAATCGCTCGATCAAGAGTACGTCCTTGTTCGCCGCTTTGGCCAATTTTACGGGCGCAACATTCAACCCGGCCAATTGGGCCAACCGCATGGCGATGAATTCAGCTTTAACGACGCTGTACAGATCGGTGCTGGATGAAAACTTGGCCACATATTTTTTGCCTTGGTCTTGAATTAAAGCTTTAGGACGAGCACCGCCGACAGAGCTGCCATGAAACAACGCCTGATCCAGCTCTGGTGTAAGAGGCACGCCCTTTTCGACCCTTTCCGCGGAATCAATTAATTCTTCCATGCTGACATTATTTGCGGTACGCGGCACATACTCTGTAGGGGAGCGCTGAAAATCGAGCGCCCCGATCCGGTCCGAGCCAGACTCCAGCAGGTAGGTCAGTTCATCCAACTCGGCTGTATCTGTGCCGGCGCCTTTAAGCCCTAACTTTTTGTTGATAATCACGCGCCGGCCCCACGCATCGGGCGAGGCATCCCTGATACAGCCTGGCATGACCAAGCCCTCGGGCAAGGGCAGCACCCCAGCTTTTAGCGGCAATTCAGGTTCGTAAATTGCAATCGCCGGTTTGCTGTCACCTATACGATTTAGATAGCTTTTACCATAGTTGAACAAGATATGGCCGTTATCAGCTTCAAGCCGTCCGGCCACGACAGGCTCGGTTTCTCCCGGAAGCCATATCCAGACGAAGGCTTCTTTTTCTGTCTTAGAAGTCATCGCGCACAGCCTTGGATTTCTTACGAACAGATTTTGGCAGAAGCGCCAGCTTTTCCTTGGTTTGGCGCAGGTATTTCGTCAGCGCGCTTTCATCGGCATCAAACAGTTTGACGCCAACAATGGTTGCCAGTTCGAACACGGCTCCGATTTCACATTTGAGATTGCCTTTTTCGATGCGTTGCAGCAGCCCTCTGGAAATACCAGCACGATCGGCCAATTCCTGAGCTGTGAGTTTCCGCTCGTTACGCGTTTCGCGGATCAACGCGCCGAGCAAGGCAGCCGCATCGCGGCTATAACGGGAGTAAGTGCGTGTGACGGACTTTGGCATCATTATTCCTTTGGTTCGCATATAGCCCATAAGATAGTTTATTGATCTTTCTGTGAACCAAAAATAATGAATTTTTATCAGATAGTCAAGATTTATTTAGTCCATATATAGCCCATAAACCTTCTTGTGGGCTATATGGAGACCAGGCGTTAACATCCCTTTCATGACGGGACGCTTTTCGGGTCTTTTTTTGAAATGCAAGTTGAAGATTCCATATGTCATCCTTCATTGATCCGGTTCACCGGAGCTTCATCAGGATCGTCGAACCACTCGAAATACTTCTGGGCGCCCTTGATCCCCTGTTCCACCAGAGCCTGCTGGCGGTCGCGGGTGATGTGAAAATCCGTGGTTTTGACGTCTAAGGTGTCGATGTAGACGGTGCACTGCCAGTCGTCGCTGTGCAGGTGCTGGTTTTCCTGGCCTTGCAGGAGCGCTTCCATCAGGGCTTTGGCGTAATCGGTGAACCGTTTGATGGGCTTTCCCCGCGTGGGTTCGTCATAGCGGAACAGGCCGATTTCTTCGCGGGTGTCGAGCCGCAGGCCCAGGGTCTGGCGGTTGTAGACATAGGGGCTGCGGCCGGGACGCTGAAGTTCGAATCGGGCGTTTTCCCGGGTGTAGTATCCCGTGGGCCGGGCCGCCCGGGCTTCGGTGTCTGTGTCGATGTAGCGCTGCCGGTCAAAGAGCTTGACCGGATAGTTGAGCTGGACCCCGCCGTCCACGTAGACATCGGCCCGCTGGCCCCGGCGCACGGCCGCAAAGAACAGGGGGATCGACATGCTGATCCGCAGGGCTTCGGCCAGGGGCATGTCCGCGTGCCGTTCCGCCGAAAAGGTTTCCGCGTACCCGGTGGAAAGATTGGTGCCGATCACGTAAAGATCGGGCCGCCCGGCGGCCTTCAGGTCCCCGAAGGTGGCCTGTTCGGCGCCCATCCGGGACTTGATCAGGTCTCCGATCCAGCCCGAGAAAAAATCCCCCTTGTACCAGCCGAAATCTTTTGCCAGCCGAAGGTTACGTTTTCGGGCCATGGGTTTGCCGGTTCCGGCGGGCGTTTGTCGGTCGTCGAATCCGGGCCGGAGGTTGCCGGGAACGCCTGATGCCGGAAACTTCTTATGTAGGGATCTCCGTATCGACAACCCGGCATTGATGTGCTAATAGAAAATTCAAAAAATTAAGCCCGGAAGACGGCGGGATTGACCACAATTCCTCTTTTCCGGAAACCAGAGATAAAAAATTCGTGTTCGACTACCGGGTGAAGGCAGCGATCCCCGGGCTGGACCGCCACGGGTCGCCGTCGGTTTTTGTTAACATCTACAATATCTTCAACAGCCGTTATCTCTACCGGGAGGTATGGCCTCGGCCGGGCCGCTGGGTCGAGGCCGGCGTCGGCCTGTCCTTTTAACAGCAGTGTAGCGGTTTAGATTAATGGGAAGCGGTGGAACCAAGGAATGAAGATTCTCATGCGGCCATTCTTGATGATTTTCCTGTCCGTTGTTTGCCTGTCTTCCTGCGGGAGCCCGGACCGGGAAGAGCAGGCAGCCCCGCATGCATTTAATGAAAATATCTTGCGCTTTGACGTGGCTGCGCCGTTTACCGCCATTGATCCGGCGGAGGTCAGGACATCCGGATCATCCGTGATTTATCCCCTGCTGTTCAGTTATTTGTGCGTGCCTGATGAGAATGGTGAACTGCAGCCGGACCTGGCTCAAAGCTGGTCCTATGATCCGGAAACCTTCACCTGGAACATTGAGTTGCGGGCGGATGCCTTTTTTCACAACAGGTTGCCGGTTACGTCGAAGGATGTTGAATATTCCCTTGCAGCTATTATCAAGAACCTCCGGCCTGCTTTGTTTGATCTAATTGATCGCATTTATCCCATATCGGACAGGAGCTTGAAGATTCTTTTAAAGAAAAACGATCCTTCATTTTTAAAAAAAATATGGGATATGGATATATTATGCAGCCCTTCCAAAGCTGATATTGACTACTATTATTTTCCCGTGGGGTCCGGACCGTTTCGGTTTCAAAGCCGGGATGGGGAAAAACAGGTGATGTTGACCGCCAACCAGGATTATCACCAGGGAAGGCCATCTTTGGACGGCGTGATTTTTTATTATCAACCGGACAAGGAAAAATCCTGGGCCCGGCTCCTCGCCGGAGAAACCGACATTGCTCAGGAAATTTCGCCGAAAAATTATGAGATGATCAAATCATACGAAGATGCCTTTTATTTTGATCACTATACGTTGGAATATTATACCATCCTTTTATATAACAACCATGATCCACTGTTTTCAGACCCAAATGTTCGCCGTGCCCTGACCCATGCCATTGACCGGCAATATATCGTGGATCATATTTTAAAAGGCTATGGCGCGGTGGCCGTTGGGCCCACAGGGGTGGGTTCCCCCTTTCACCATCCGGGTGTGCAGCCGATTCCTTGTGATCCGGGCGAAGCGGTCCGCCTGTTAAAAACCGCGGGTTGGCGATATGATGAAAACAACCGGCATCTGGTTAAAAACGGCCATAGGTTTGAATTCACCCTATTTGTTCTGAAGGGGGCGCAGGTTGAAAAAGCCGTTTCCCGCTTCATCCAACTCTGTCTTTCCGATATCGGCGTTTCAGTGCGGATTCGCAGCGTTTCCATGACTGAAATGTATGAAAAGTACAACAGGAATAATGCATTTCAGGCGGTTTTAACCGAACTCACCGGTGTTTACACCCGGCCCGAGTATTTGTTGGAACTCTGGACTCCAGCAGATTCGAAGCTTTCGGAAGCCGGGGGTTTCGAGCATCTGGAAGTCAGCCGGCTACTGAACCTCGCCATGCAAGCCCATGACCTATATTTAAAGAAGCAATACCTGCACCAGGCCGACGCCCTGATCGTATCCCTTCAACCAGGTACGTTTTTATTTCATAAAACCGCTTTTGACGTGATGTCCAAACGCTTTGACCTTCCCCATTTTTCACTATTTCATGAAGGCATTTACCGGCTGCGGCATGCAAGACCACCCGGGATTAATGATGAGGCCGATAAAAACCCGGCATGATAAACTTTGCCGCTATAGACCATGAAACAGGATAAGAATTCCGCCGACGGTGTTGTTCCTTGCCACGCTCTGTTTCTCTTCTTTGTCACCTCCTGTAACGCAGGATGTCTTTTCTCCGTTTTTTTGTTTTAAAATACTCCTTAATTTCAAATTGTTAAAATTATTACCGAGAAGCGGAACCCCCGGCATTGCAATTGCAATTCTTTTCCCAGCATGAAGCCATCATTCTATCTGCAGGGGAAAACACCTGAACATTCATTCTATCATTAAAAGGAGGAAGAAAAATGAAGAAAACCAAGAAACTGATCGTGGTCAAATCCGGCAACTTTAAAACCAGAATCGTCGCTATGCTCTGCTGCGGCAACGGTCCCTTTTCCCGCCATTAATTTTTACCGTAATATTTCCCGGGGCGGCTTCATCGCCCCGGGAAACCCATCTTCAAGCAAAGGCAATCACCATGCATGAATGGAAAAAATCCCGATTCACCGTGGAAATTCCCGTGGAAGATCCGCAATATTCCGATAAGTTCACAGCGCTTTACCAGACCCTGACCGGCGGGTTTATCCTGATGCCGGAAGAACAATGGGAGGATGGGGGGCAGGGCCGGCCAGCCGATGGTGATCCCGAACTGATGGATACCCTCTGGAGCCAGGGGTTTCTGGTCGATGCCGGGGCTGATGAAAGCCTGGTGTATGACTGCTGGATGCAGCAGCATGTGCATGATTTTTCCACCATCACCTCCAAGACCATGGTGACCCGCAAGTGCAACAACCGGTGTACCTACTGCATCCTGGACCCGGAGGCAAAGGAGATGTCGGCCCATACGGTCCGGGCCGTGGATGCATTTTATACGGACTTTATCAGGGAAAAGCGGCCTTTGCGGGTCATGGACGATTACCTGGGAGGTGAGCCGCTGTTGAAGGCGGGCATGGTCCTTGAGAGCGCGGCCCGGCGCAGGGCCTTTTGCCGGGGGAAAGGCATCGACTACCAGTTTACCTTTACCACCAACGGTCTGCTGCTGCGGCCGGAGCTTGTCCGGAAATTCAAGGCCGCCGGACTTTCGGGCATCCGGGTCAGCCTGGCCGGACCCCGGGAGATCCACGACCGGCTCAGACCCACGCGAAACCACGGCAAAACCTATGACCGCATCATGGCCAACCTGCAACAGATTTCCGGCATGGTTCCCCTTACCATCGAATGCCAGTATGACAGCGGCGTTGATGATTTTCGGCGGCTCCCGGAAATGCTCGATGATCTCAAAAACCGCTGCATCGACATCAAAGAGGTGCATTTCAGCCCCATTCTGCAGAAGCGGGGCAGCAGCGACTTTACCTGCGGGCTGGGGGACCCCGTCATTGCGCTGGAGCTTTTAAAGCTTGCCCGGCAATACGGATGGGCGCCCGAGCGGGAGGCCCCGGCGAGCCTGTGCCGGGCCGATTTCCGGTCCATGCTGGTCTTTGACACCAACGGGGCACTGATTCCCTGTCCGGGGCTCCGGGAAGGGGAAATGGCCTACGGCGACGCGGAAAGAGGCGTTGATTTCGTGGCCGAATCCCAGCTTCTGCACCGTTGTATTCCGGAAAAATGCCGCAAAGATTGCGCCCTTCTTCCCTTGTGCATGGGCGGGTGCCGGCTTCAGGCCATGGTCCGTGAAAACAACTTTTCCGGCATTGACTGCCAACATGACATGCTGATGCTGTTTCTAAAAGATTTTATCCTGGAAAAAGCAGCCGAAGCTCTGGCCGAAGAAGAGCCGGAATTGCTGGAGATCGCGGCGTGACCCTTAAAAACGCCAAATATCCGCCATGGCGGATCATAACGGCGGACCTGTTTTCCGATATCGGCAACCGGTTTGTTTTTCTGGCCCTTATTGACCTGCTGGTTTTTCGGGGGCAGAACGCCGTGTCCAGCCTGGTGCTGTTGTGCGTATTCGAACAGATCCCCGCGATTTTTTTAAGTCCCGTGGCCGGGTGGGGGGTGGGTCGGTTCGGCGCCAGGAACTGGCTTGTTCTGGTCAATACCGTCAAAGGACTTCTGGTGGGCGGGTTCCTGCTGGCCACCGGCCGGACCGGTGTTTTATCGGTCTATTTTCTTTTTCTGGCCTGCTCCCTTTTCTTTGCCGTGGGCCGGCTTTCGCTTGTACCGCTGATCGTTCCCGGGGCCCGGCTGGTCTCTTTTAACGCGCTCAATGAGCGGGTCGCCGTTGCCGGGGCCGTGGCCGCTCCATGGATCATCGGGCTGGTGTTGAGCCGGCTGCACCAGCCGGCGGCCATGGGGATCGCTTTTCTGTTTTTCGCGGCGTCCGTGGTGATGATCCGGGGCATCCGGGTTCCGTCGCCCGCGGTTCAACGGCCGGACCCGGTTTCGGTATCCCCGGAAAAGGGGAGACGGGGCATGGCGGCTTCCTTCGGCCGATTGTTTTTCGTGGCTCCGGCCATGGGCCAGGCTTTTCTGATGCTCGGGTTTGTGGTCGCGGGTTCCGGAGTGCTCACCATCGGGCTGCCCCTTTATTTTAAAACCGTCATCCAGGGCAATATCGCCGGATGGGGACTGATCATGTCCGCGTTTCAGGCAGGCGCGTTTGTCTCCACCATTCTGCTTCCCCGCCTGGAAGGAGCGCTCCGGCAGGGGCCCGCGGCCTCGGTGTTTTTCCTGATCCTGGCCGCCGGCATTTATCTGCTCACCATGGCCGTCACCGAAACCCAGCTTGCCCTGCTCATGTTTCTCTTCGGTTCCGGATTCACCATGATGCTTATTTTCTGGGAAAGTTTTATTCAGCAGTGCTGCCCCGAAGAGATGATGGGCAAGGCCATGGCCCTGATGGCCGCGTTCAAGGGGATCTGCTACCTGGCCGCTGTTTCCGCGGGCGCACTGGTCTCGGTGCTCTGGGATGCCCGGTCCTTTCTGGTCATCGGCGCGCTTTTTGTGGCGGCCGCCGCTTTCGTGCCCAGAAAAACACCCGCCCCGTCGTCTCTGCCGTCCGCTCAAAATCCCGTGGCCCGCTAAGAATTTCTTTACATTTTCCTTGTTTTTCTTCTATGGTTTCTTTCATGAAACTTGCGAAGAAGAAAAAATTGCTCTTTAAATTTCTGGCGTTTTTTCTGCCGATGCTCATTGCATCCATCCTGCTCACCGGCATTATCCTTTCGGCCACCAGCTACGGGTTTTTCCGTAAAACCATCCGCCAGGACTACCGCAATATCATTCACGCATCCACCGGGGAAATACGCCTCTTCATGGAAAACGCCCGCCGGAACATAGATGCCCTTGCCCTTATGATGTCGGCCGCCCGGCTGGATGACTGGCAGAAGGAGATGGCGCTCAGCGCGTTTATTCATTCCCATTCCCATTTCGGTTTTGTCACCCTGTATTCCGTGGACGGGACCCCGGTCGCCACCAGCCTTTTTGAAGATCCCGATCCCGGGGTGGCCGCATCCGCGCTTTTTGAGTCGGCCGCCGCCGGAAAGGCCGCCATCTCCGGCGTTATGGTCGGCGAAGAGAATATTCCGTTCATCCGGATGGCGGTTCCGGTAATGCGTCTGGGAAAGGCGGCCGAGGTCCTGTGGACGGAACTCAATTTAAAGGCCGTATGGGATGTGCTCGAAGGAATCACCATCGGCAAGACCGGCCAGGTCTATATCATGGATCTGTCCGGACGATATATCGGCCATCGGGAAATCGACCGTGTGGTCCGCGGGCCGCCGGCGGACAAACCGGATATTCTGGCGGAAATCCATACATCCCCCGGCCCGGTGGAATGGATCGACGACCGCTTTAAAACGGTCACCTATAACCTGGGCGCCCACGTGCCGGTCCTGGACTGGGTGGTGGTGCTCAGCCAGCCCCGGTCGGAAATCTTTTCCTATATCTATAAAAATATATTCTGGGCCGCGACCGTCACCCTGATGATCTGCGTTGTCGCCATTGTCCTCGGGTGGCGATGGACCCGGCGGATTCTGGTTCCCATCCAGGAACTTCATATGCAGGTGAAAAAAATCGGCGCCGGCGACCTGGAGCACAAGGTTGTTGTGGATACTGAAGATGAAATCGGCGAACTGGGAAGGGCCTTCAACGACATGACCGATTCCCTGAAAGCCCATATCCTCCGGGAGATCGAAACCGCCAAATCGCTGGCCCATGCCCGGAACCTGGCGGTGCTGGGGACCGCGTCGAGCAAGGTGACCCATGAGGTGGGAAATTTTTTAAATAATGCCGATATGGCCCTGTCGGCGTTGAAGCGGGAGCCCGTCAGTGACCGCGGAAAACGCATTCTGGCGGTTCTGGAAAACGATTCCGTCCGGGTAAAAGCGTTTATTCAGAATTTTCTGGGATTTGCCAAAAAGCCGGAACTGATTCTCAAAAAAAGGCCCCTGGACCTGATCCTCAAGGAGGTCATCGGTGTTTTTCAGGTGGAAAGCGAACAGCGGAACATCCCCATCCGTTTCCAGTGGCCAAACGATATTCCCATGGCGTCCGTGGATGCCGGCATGATCCATCAGGCGTTCGCCAATCTTTTCAAAAACGCCATGGAGGCCGTGGATCATGACGGCGAAATCGTTGTTGAAGGAAAATCCGAAGCCGGCCGGGTGGTGCTGACCGTGGCGGATTCCGGCCCGGGGATGCCCCCGGAAATCCGGGACCAGATTTTTGAACCCTTTTTCACCACCAAAGGGAAAACCGGCACGGGCCTTGGCATGGCCATCGTTAAAACCATCGTGGAAGCCCACCGGGGGGTCATTGAATGCCAAAGCCGCCCCGGCGGGGGAACCGTCTTTACCATCCTGCTGCCGTTGCGCTGAATTCAGACAGCCGCTCATGCTAAAATCCTTTGATATATCCGATGTTTAATTTTCAGCGCCTGCTTTGAAATTACGAAAATGCCTTGACTTATCGGCAATAGCAATTACTTTGCCTGTCAATATCAATTTTGAAAGGAGAAATCATGGACAAGGTAAAAAATGGTCATTATGTGCAGGTGCATTACGAGGGAACCCTTCAGGATGGAAAGATGTTCGACACCAGCCGGAACGGGCAGCCTCTTGAAGTGAAAGTCGGTGAAGGCCAGGTTATCAAAGGGTTTGAAGAAGCGCTGATCGGCATGGCAGCCACGGAGAAGAAAAAAGTCACGCTCTCTCCCGATCAGGCTTATGGTGACCGGGATGAAACTCTGGAGCGCGCTTTTGAGCGTTCGCAGGTACCGCCTGAAATGGATCTTAAGGTAGGCGATATGATCGCGCTACAGACAAACCAGGGGCAGCGCATGCCCGTGCACGTTAAATCCATTGATGATAAACAAGTCGTTGTGGATCTGAACCATCCGCTGGCGGGAGAAACATTGATTTTTGATCTGGAAGTAATGGGGATTGCCGATCAACCCACGCAGGCCGGCTGCGCATGTGGATGCGCCGGTCACGAAAGCCCGCCCGGTGCTCCGGATGGCTGCGGCAGTTGCGGTTCGCCCGGGGCCTGCCACTGAGCATCATGCATCGGATAAAATGTTTCAAGGGCCGTAAACAGTAAAACAGAGTGTCCGGTGTTCCGATTGTTCGGGCGTGCCGGTCGGCGCAGTCACATCGGCGTTGGACCGGCCGCCCGACCCGTGATGGCCGGCCGGCTGGAGGCGTGTCGGCTGGTTTTAATGAGCGTCCGTTTTTCCGGTTCTGAGTTTGGCCAGTTCCTCCACGTACCCGTAAATATGAAGGCCTTTGCTGCTGGCCACAATGGGACCGGATGCAACGCCGATTTCATCCGCCATGGTTTTCTGCAGCACCGCGATACCCGCGAGATTAGCGGGAAACCCTCCCCACAGGTCCCACGACCGGAAATACGGATAAAAAATCAGGGTATCGTCTTTTATCCGCATGTCGATATGCCGCAGACACGGCGGATCTTCCAGTTGATAATCATCGTGGCGCGCCACCTGCAGCACCGCCTGGTTGGTGCGGGGTGTTTTTTTCAGCACATTAATCCAGTGGGGAATCTGCGGGAATATTCTGGACCCGTATGTATATTGTTCCGTGGGTTCAATATAATCGGCCATCAAATAGGGCAGATACTGTTCCACGTACCCCTCGGCCACCGGGTTCGGTATATTCAGGTGAGGCGGTATTTGCGGCAGCATGGCGTCATAGGGGGCGGAATAGGGTCGTTTGATATGAACGACAATATGATCAAATTCCAGCCGGGTCTGTCCCACATAGGAGCCGTGCTGGATTTCATATTTGAACCCGACATCTAAGATCGCGGCAATGCATTGAAACCAGGCATCCTGGATATCAACCGCATCAATTTTTGTCATCACAAGATTCATGCCCGACGCGTTCCTTTCCTGAAAAATCTTAAGCCGATTAACATGATATTTTCATGGTTCCGCAAATTTTGATGACATTGATACTAACCACCCCATCGCCGACTGTCCATCTTTTTTTAAGGCCCCGCGAGAAGTATCCATGCTTACATACGGCTTGCAATTCCTCCGCAAGATGCTGTATTTTTACATCGTGGATTTTATCAGGGGATCAACAAATCGCCGGATAGACAATAACCAATTGATAATAAAAGCTTCGCCTTGCTTTCGATAAGAAATTCCAGAACGTGTTATACGGTTTGGAAACCATAAATTCGTTGGCCGGCGAAAAGGAGAATCAGTGAAGGGATACATGAAAATCACAGCGGTCCTTGTTTTTTTGTTCTTCGGGTTCTGTCTCGTGCATGCGCAAGAGGCGGACAGTGAATGGGATATTCTGAATCAAGAGATTATGGATCTTTACCAACAAGGCGAATATGACAGCGCCATCGTTGTTGCCCGGAAAGCGCTTGAAATCGCCAACCGGAATGTGGGTCCGGAGCATCCCGATGTGGCCACGAGCCTGAACAATCTGGCAATGCTGTATGACGTAAAAGGCGATTTTGCTAAAGCCGAGCCGCTTTATACGCGCTCACTGGCCATCTGGGAAAAAGCGCTGGGCCCGGAACATCCCGTTGTTGCTACGGGCCTGAACAATCTGGCAATGCTGTATAACACCCAAGGCAATTACGAAAAGGCCGAGCTGCTCTTCAGTCGCGCGCTGGCCATCAGGGAAAAAGCATTGGGCCCTGATCATCCCAATGTGGCCACGATCCTGAACAATCTGGCAGGGTTGTACGATGTCCAAGGCAATTTTGAAAGAGCCGAGCCGCTTTTCAAGCGCTCGCTGGCCATATGGGAAAAAGTGCTGGGACCCGATCATCCCGCTGTAGCCACCGACCTTTACAATCTGGCAATGCTGTATGCCCTCCAAGGCGATTACGCTAAGGCCGAGCCGCTCTTCACGCGCGCGCTGGCCATTAAGGAAAAAACGCTGGGTCCGGAGCATCCCGATGTGGCCACGGACCTGAGCAACCTGGCAGGGATGTACGCCTTCCAGGGTGATTTTGCAAAGGCCGAGCCGCTATTCAAGCGCTCGCTGGCTATCTGGGAAAAAACGCTGGGACCGGATCATCCTAATGTTGCTAACAGCCTTGAAGCTTTAGCGGGTTTGTACCGTGCCACAGAGCGTGAGAAAGAAGCAGGGGAATTAGAAGTCCAAGCGGCACGGATTCGAGCGATCAAGCGGTGATGCGCTGCCGGTTTTTTTGATCCGCCGGCGTGAATTTATCTTAAACACCGACATGTTTGAATCAATATTGGATTGACTTTTTTGTCGTTTCCGGAATTATTCATGCGTTATAGCTTGTATTTATTGATAAAAAAGTCAATTAATCTATTTCTTTTGTATACGTGTTTGCCACCGGATCCCAGAGTGGGTCCGCATTTTGATAATCATCCGGACATCTTCCCGTCCGGTCCGTTACGACGATGAAAATTGTTGTATTCGGATTTCCTGTAATTTCAACAGGGTTTACCGGAACAACGTCAAGATCTTCAACGGCGGGGAGATTATTACGGAATGGGTTGGCGAAATACGATGAAATTGCATTGGCAACTATATTGGCATCTTTTTCCGTCTGACTGCAATAACCTTTGTTTCTAATACGAATGTAATTCGGGATTGCAATGGCTGCCAATAAGCTTATGATATAAATCAATAATATTATAGTGTAAGAAGCAAATTAACTGTCTTGGCCATGTGCATGGTTATTAAACAGCGGATATCCCGCTTTTGACTGGTCCGCCATGTTCATATTTTTATCCAAGGTTGAGCGAACGCTCCAGATGGCCGACGCTGAGGTGACATGTGGAGGGTGGTTCCGTCACATGTTTAATCTATCCCGATCCCTGGATCAATTCCCGGGTCAATTGTTTATAAGAATCAAAACCTTGCCCTTTTCCGCTGCGGGATCATTAGGCGTAAATACCATGACCACATCGCTTTTTTCATCGGCATTCACCATTTGCGGTTTTACCATTTGCCCATTGTCGGGCAATTCGATGGCAAATTCAACATCCGCCTTTTCCTTCGGCTTACCGTCATCCGGCGCATAGTGAATCATCAGTTTTCCGGCATGGGCACGCATGAAATCGTTGCGGCCGTCGCCGTTAAAATCCCCATCTATGCGGGAAACGGGAATTTTGCGTCGGCGCGTATCAATTTCAACCTTAACCGCAAGCTCGAAATCGGGCTTTTTTCGATACTGCCCCGATTCATCCATGACATACCAGAGCACCGTGACATCGACATCGCCGGTAAGCAGCATCGTGATAAAATTAAACAATCCGATTTCGACAACCGGGATATAGATATCCATTTTGCCGTCATTATTTAAATCCCCGACCTTACATTGAATCTGGAACCCGCGGTTAACGATGATATGGTCCGGGATTTCATTGAAGATGCCGCCGTTTCGGGGATTTTCTAAATCCTGGCGGCCAAAGAAGATCTGAAACTGCTTTTTGGGATTAAACGCACCGTCTTTCATGGAAAACTTTTCGATGACCATATCCAGCAGGCCATCGCCATTAAGATCGGCAAGAGAGGTGAGCCCTGTTTTATCCTCAAAACGATCACGCTGGTAAATGTTGCCGTTTCCGAGCTTTGTGGCATACGCATGGGTCAGGATGAAATTAAAATTAACGATTGCAGAATCGGCATCGGAAAATTCTCCGGCGCTGTTTTGAAAAAAAACCTTTAGATATTCATCATGGACGGTGACGATATCACTGCGTTGATCCTTGTTGTAATCAACAATAAGAACGCCGGGAGTCAGAAACGTGGAAATCAGATAGCGGCTCACCTCATTTAACGACGTCACGCTGTTTAGCACCGGACAATCCAGCTTTGCGGTCATTTTGTAGGCGCCGTCGGCTTGTTTGCTGTAAATCAGCAGATGATGGAATTGCGGAACCATGATCTCGTCCGTCCCGCTATTATTGAGATCCCGCGCGAAATCCAGCCGCTCTAAAAAAAGCTTGTCGGGAATTTTAAAAATGGATGCCGTCTCAAAAAGCGGAATGGGGGTCGGATCATAGCGACCCTCAATCATTTTGTAATAAAAGAGCCCCTCGTTTTTAAAAAAGAGAATTTCTTTTCCCGGACTTGCATCCACATCGGCCAGATCATACACCACGGCCTCGGGATCGACTTCAAATTGATAATCCGCTTGTTTGTTAAACCCTTCCGGGTGTTGATAAAAAACGGAAAACCAGCGGGAGGCCGTTTGGCCCTGGCGCGCGGCATGAAAAAAAAGCCCGTCATTCAAGCCGTCCCCGTTTAAATCTTCGATCAGGTAATCGATATAGTCGCCTTCAACTTGTAATTCATAAACCGTAAAAAAATCCTGATTCGATTTCGCGTCCGATGATACCGGCAGACAAAGGATGCAGGAGAGGAGAAAAGCGAAAAGCATCATTGGACAGGAGTGCCTCAGCATTGATTTTCCTTTTCAATTAATTGAAGAAAACGGTCTTCCAGGGTCTGAATGCCGCTTTTTCGCAGCGGATCGATGCCGTCCGCATGCATCAATTCATAAACGGGCACATAAATCCACCAGCCACAAAGCAGCCCCACAAACATCCTCAAAATATCCTGTGATCGCGCCGCACTCAGAATATCTTCATAGAGATGGATAAAACAGTGAAAAGGGCTGAGTATAGCCGATTTACCGGTCATCATTTTTTTCAATTTTTCCAATCAAGGGCCACGATCCAGCATCTGTTGCGGATATTAGGCTCATGGGTGCCAGGGGGAGAAAAAACGATCATGTCATGGCCCAGGGTGCTGTCGTAATTTACCTGGTAGAGAGTGGGCACCTTTAGAGAAAATGAAGTTTGCAATTAACCGGGCTTGGGTTATGATTTACAAATCGATGGCTACCCAGGTGATCGCATCGACCGATTTGATAATTTTTTCATTTTGGCCGACAGCAACATAATATTCCCCGCCATGGATGACGCCGAACAGGTCCCGACGGGTGTCGGAATCCCGGGCGAAGGTGACGGCATCCGGAGATGGGAGGATCGTCCCTTTTGCCCCGACAACCACAAACTGGTCCTCTCCGTAAACAACTTCAAAGAAGAGGTCTTTTTCTGTCGGTGAATACACGGCGGCCCATGCCGAACAGTGGTCTGAAGTATAGATCGCGCCCTTTTCACCCACAGCCACAAAACGCCCCGCCCCCCATCCCACGCCAAATGACCATCCATCGCAAATTGATTCTTTCTTTAAACATCCCGCCCAAGTTATTCTTAAAGTAAATGAGTAAATTCAATTCCAATGCCATTTTCGGCGATTCTAGTGATTCTCCCGGATGCTTTGATATTTTTTAATGTGCCGGGATGCTCCATATTGATAATGATTTTATCACCGACGGCATAAGAATGATTACAGGGTCCAATTTCGATAAAAACGCCGCTTCGACTGAAATCCTTGATATTTTCATTAAATACACGGTTTTTGGCGCTAAAATATACTGATTTCCTATATGGAGTTCGTGAATATTGTC